>Ga0209591_10000762_pt1 | contig 41171 bp, 47 predicted proteins | sample MAT01_FD_187207 | JGI IMG/M metagenome (GOLD analysis project Ga0209591, IMG submission 187207) | Freshwater microbial communities from Lake Fryxell liftoff mats and glacier meltwater in Antarctica - MAT-01 (SPAdes) (version 2) | ecosystem: Environmental > Aquatic > Freshwater > Ice > Liftoff...
TACCAAATATGATCTAGCTGTCCTGCTGGAAGCCACTCTTCCTTCATCATCCTGCCAGAGTTCACAGCCAAAACAGCGGCGATAAGCATGAGAGTATTTGCCAGACGTTGCAAGCTAACCCACCAAATCGGCTTGCCAATCTGGGTTAGTTGCCGCCAAGAATCAGATTGAACAAGGCGCTTTTGCCCAGCATGAAAGCTATAGAGGGCAAAAGCAGGTAGAAGAAGTAAAAAACATAATGCAAAAGTGCCGTGAATGCCCTGAATATCCCCAATTTGAGGAAATGGTATCCTGCCAAATCTGCGATCGTATGTATTGTAAACTAGAAATCCGGTAATAATTGCTGCGATAACTAAAATTCCACTTAAGCCGTGAAGAATTCGCAACAACAAAGGTTGATAGGGTGCAGAACGGGGCATAAAAATAATCCTGAGTAAATGATTGTAGGAGTTTTGAATAGATAATTTAAGCTTTTGGTGAGACAAGAAAATTGTCCTGGATATTTCACATAATAATTACAATTATTTCTAATAAGAGTGCTTAATCCCTACTGGCTGGTAGCTGAATATTTATACCATAAAGAAAAAGCTATCTGTTGTTGATAAACTAAGTTAATATGACATTCATGCTTATATAGCAGTTCTCGTTTACGTGAGGTACACCCGTAGGGGCGTGCCCCTACACCTTGGGATATGACGTTGTACCGCATCTGAATGGGAACCGCTATAGTAGCTGAGGTGTAGTGCGGTGAGTCAGGTTTTAAGCTTGGAATTAAGTGATGAAGTCTACGCAGCATTGCAACAGCAAGCAGAGATTACAGGCATATCTCTTGCAGAATTGGTAGCTACTTCCATAGAACAGCAGTATCGTTCTTCAAGACGTGAAAAGTCGCAAACCGAAACAGAAAGAGAAGCCATCCGCCAACGCTTCCGAAGTCATGCTGGAAGCATTAACCTGGGTTCCGCTACCAATGAAAGCAATAATTTATGCTCAAAAGTCCTCTGCGATATCCTGGTGGTAAGTCGAAAGCAATAAATCAAATAACTGAATACTTGCCAGAGAGCTTTTTGGAATTTCGAGAGCCTTTTGTCGGTGGTGGTTCTGTATTCATTTATTTAAGACAAAAGTTTCCTGATATCAAAATTTGGATTAACGATTTAAACCGTGAACTGTTCTTATTCTGGAAGTTTGCTCAATCTGAACTACCTCAGTTAGTTAAAGAAATTCGGCATATTAAAGTTAAATATACAGATGGCAAATTACTCTTTATAGAATTGACTAAGGTAGATGTCAATAATTTATCTGATTTAGAAAGAGCAGTCCGCTTTTTCGTCCTCAATAGAATTACTTTCTCAGGAACTGTAGAATCAGGTGGCTTTTCTCAAGAAGCTTTTGATAAAAGATTTACTGATTCTTCAATAGAACGACTAGAAAAATTAGAATATATCCTATCAGAAAATGTCCAAATTACTAATTTAGATTACAGTCACCTATTAAAATCAGAAGCAGAAGACGTATTTTTATTTTTAGACCCGCCATATTTTAGTGCTGAAAAATCAAAGTTATATGGTAAAAGGGGTCACTTGCACACCTCATTTGAGCATCAGAGATTTGCTGAACTTTTGCAACAATGTGATCATCGCTGGCTAATTACCTACGACGACTCACTAAAAATCCGAGAAAATTTTAAATGGGCTAATATCTCAGAGTGGGAATTACAGTATGGGATGAATAACTATAAGCAGAATGGTGCGGCTAAAGGAAAAGAGTTATTTATTACTAATTACGAAGTTAAACTTTATTTGGAGAAAAAAGCCCAAAATCAGAACATTGTGAATCCAGCTTTGCAGTTAAGCCTTGATCTTTAAAGCTAACTTTAATAACTCTCAATTTTCCGGTAGGATAGCTTCCATGCCCTTCAACGTAGCTACACCCTACAATACACAAACCTTAGCTATGATAACTTCCCCGATCGCTGCTCAAGAATCCTCTGTTAGCTGGTCTATCCTGCTGCAACAATTAATAGATGGCCAATCCTTATCCCGTACTCAGTCTGCTGAATTGATGCAAGGATGGCTCAGTGAAGCGGTTCCCCCAGAGTTATCGGGAGCAATTTTAACAGCGCTGAACTTTAGAGGCATTTCTGCCGACGAGTTGACTGGCATGGCTGAAGTATTACAATCTCAATGCTCCCCACTCAGCACTCAGCACTCAGCACAGGCTAAACCCAAGCTATCCCCTAACAGCACTGTAATTGATACCTGTGGCACTGGTGGAGATGGATCATCAACCTTTAATATTTCTACAGCAGTTGCATTTGTCGCAGCAGCTTATGGTGTAGCCGTCGCTAAACACGGCAATCGTTCAGCGTCAAGTCTTACAGGAAGTGCCGATGTATTAGAAGCCTTGGGTGTAAACTTGAGTGCCTCCAGTGAAAAAGTCCAAGCAGCACTACAAGAAGTGGGGATCACTTTCTTGTTTGCCCCTGGTTGGCATCCAGCACTCAAGGCAGTTGCCCAATTACGGCGGACTTTGAAGATCCGAACGGTGTTTAATTTGCTGGGGCCGTTAGTAAATCCCTTGCGTCCAACTGGGCAAGTTGTGGGCTTATTTACTCCCAAACTTTTGGCAACTGTTGCCCAAGCTTTACAGAATTTGGGCAAAGAAAAGGCAATTGTGCTGCACGGAAGAGAAAAACTTGATGAGGCTGGTTTAGGAGATGAAACTGATTTGGCGGTGTTATCAGAGGGAGAAGTACAGTTAACTACCATTAATCCCCTAGATTTGGATATAACGCCTGCTCCTATAGGTATGCTTCGGGGTGGAGATGTCCAAGAAAATGCGCTGATTCTCAAGGCAGTACTGCAAGGTAAGGGAACTCAGGCACAACAGGACGCGGTAGCTTTAAATACATCATTGGCGCTGCAAGTAGCGGGTGTAATACCGTTGCTGGATCATGCCCAAGGGATTAAAATCGCTAAGGATATCCTACAAAGTGGGGCTGCTTGGACGAGGTTGGAGCAGTTAGTTGAGTTTCTGGGAAATTGATTTGCGATCGCAATTGCGGACGAAATTCTACTACATTACGTTTGATGGTGACATCGTAGTTGCCAAAGAAGTCATGTCCTAGAAGTCCTGTTTCTAGTTCCTCTCCGGCGATCGCTACTGGTACTCTATTAACTATTACCCCGCCAACTGCCATCGAATTAACATAGCCCACAGAAAATTCTACAGCTCTGGAACTCGCGGTGTTTGCCCTAGCTTTCCCCACTATCACGATTCTCAAAGCATTGGCCATCTGTTGGGTGATAACAGTGCCACTCGCTCCCGTATCCACAATCATCTCAAATTGTTGCTGACCATTGAAGGTGACTTCGACAATTGGTGTTCCACCAATCCGCCTTTTAATCGGGGCTGTAAATACTTCCTGATCTGGAATCAGCACTGCTGACGAGGGCAAAGCTGGTTTTGGTGGTGATAGTTTTGTGGCTACAGGAGGTAATGTAAACTTTGGTGTGGTTGCTATTTGGGGAACAACAACCACTATCCTCCTTGGTTCGGCAACGCGCACAGGGCGAGGATTAGCTTGCTGTTTGGCATATTTGATTTGCCGCCGATATTCTGTGATTTTGGATTGAGCGAAGGCAAATTCTGGGGTTTGTCGCCGCACTTTTTTCATCAGCGCGATCGCACCCTGGTATTGACTCGCCACCAAATTCCAATCATCTGGAGATTGAGCCGATTGGCTGATACTCCAAGCACTAACAGCTTTGTCTAGCGCCAGTTCAAAAACACTGAGTTCACTTTCAGATGGCTTTAGTGGCTGCGCTTCTGGGGTAGCTGCTGGTGGTTCGACGGCACGCCGTACTGATGCCGAATCCCCAATTGGCACGGGTTGCTCATTACCACCAGTCGTAGTGTTCCGTTGATCTTGACTACAGGCAACACACAAAACCGCTAGAGCGCTTGATAGAAAAATTAGGGTTGCACGGGATAAAGAAGACTGAAGCATAATTAATATTAACTGCCCAAGCTTTGCCAAATCCACTCCCGCTACTTAAATAATTCCCTTTTAATTTTAATTTACTATCCTAAAAACTTCCAATTACTCAACTCATGGGATAATTAACAATCGCAGTCTTGGGGAATGGGGAATAGGGAGTAGGGAATAGGGAAGAGTTTTCCCAATGCCCAATGCCCACTCCTCGATCCCCACTCCCCTTGTCCCCAATCTACTATGCCCCTAACTGACGCAATACCAGCTTTACTTGTCTTAGCAGATGGAACCACTTATCGCGGTTGGTCTTTCGGTGCTACAGGAACTGCGATCGGAGAAGTGGTGTTCAACACTGGTATGACCGGCTATCAAGAAGTCCTGACTGACCCTAGTTATTCTGGCCAAATTGTTATTTTTACCTATCCTGAATTGGGGAATACTGGGGTCAATTCTGAAGATGAGGAATCAGATCGCCCCCAGGTGCGAGGTGCGATCGCCCGGAATATTTGTCATCGACCAAGTAATTGGCGATCGACACAATCCTTACCTGACTACCTCAAACAAAACCAAGTACCAGGGATCTACGGCATCGATACCCGCGCCCTCACCCGCAAAATTCGGATGTTTGGAGCCATGAACGGTGGCATTTCCACAGCCATTCTTGATGAGGCGGAATTACTAGAGCAGGTACTAGCGGCTCCCAAGATGGCGGGATTGAATCTAGTTAGTGAAGTTACCACCCCAACGGCTTATGAATGGTCAGATCCCACAATTCCAGCTTGGGAATTTAACTCTGAGGCTGCGGAAAATCTTGGGGAACCCTTTACCGTTGTTGCCCTTGACTTTGGCGTAAAACGTAATATTTTGCGTCGCTTGGTAAGTTATGGTTGTCGGGTGATTGTTGTACCTGCTGATACGCCACCAGAGGAAATTCTCAAATATAATCCAGATGGTGTGTTTCTTTCTAATGGGCCTGGCGACCCTGCTGCCGTCACTGAAGGGATTGCAACTGCTAAAGCACTCCTGTTAAGTCAAAAACCCATCTTTGGTATTTGTATGGGACACCAAATTTTAGGTCATGCACTAGGAGCAGAAACCTACAAACTCAAATTTGGTCATCGTGGTTTGAATCAACCTGCGGGCTTACAACAACGGGTGGAAATTACTAGCCAAAACCATAGTTTTGCTATTGACCCAGATTCTTTACCTACGGCAGTTGTGGAAATCAGCCACCTAAACTTAAACGATCGCACCATTGCCGGGGTACGCCACAAATCTCTGCCTGTATTTTCCGTACAGTATCACCCAGAAGCCAGTCCTGGCCCTCACGATGCTGATTACTTGTTTGAGCAATTTGTTCAAACCATGCGAACAGTACGTCAAGCTGTGGGGAGTGGGGAGTAGGGAGTGGGGAGTAGGGAGTGGGGAGTTATAAGAATTCTTCCCCAATGCCCAATGCCCAATGCCCAATGCCCAATGCCCCAAAAGATTGTAGACAACTTGCTCAAAAACCATTTATACTTGAGCGTTAACTTTAACTCATGAGGAGGGAATTATTGCTGAATCACTGAATCTAACCGTCAGCCTGAGGGGCACTCGTGAAGTCCGGGATAAGTGTCAGCTATTCCGCCTCACAGGTTTGTTAGATGCCTTTTCTGAGCCGACATTTCGCAAGGTACTTGACAGCAAGATTGACGAGGGACCTAAGCACATTATTTTGGATCTCTCACAAATCGACTTTGTTGATAGCTCTGGCTTGGGTGCGCTGGTACAGGTAGCCAAGAAAGCTCAAACGGCTGATGGCACTTTGCAAATTGTCACAAACGCCCGCGTAACTCAAACGGTCAAGCTTGTTCGCCTAGAGAAGTTTCTCTCCCTGCAAAAATCAGTTGAAGACGCTCTAGAAAACGTCAAGTAGTCTTGATTGCTCGACCTGAGAGATCAATTCAGTTATCTAGATTCAACATCGGATAGCTTAATTTTTAAAACTTCTGGCAAAAAACCTCTCTCGTTGCGGGAGAGGCACTAAGCCAGTTGAGCTATTATGTCTAAAGATAAAATAAGTAAGTAATTCTGATAGTGTTGATTATGCTAAGTATAGTATCATGGCACACTTCAGAAAAATTTAGTTTTAGCGAAGAATGCCTCTCAAATGTAACCCTCAAGGAATGATTTATTTGTGAAATCAAAGGAGGAAGAGCTATTAGATGGGCGAGATGAAGCTCTCAAGCAGAGTTTATCTTGGACTCAAGCACTCTTGGCAACTACATCGCCATTAGCCCAACAGATTTCTCTCTCACAAGTGCAACAGATTTCTCCTACTGCTTTAGCATATTTGGGGGATGCAATCTATGAAGTGTATGTTAGGATGTTTTATCTGCTGCCATTGCAGCGACCAGAGGCTTATCATCGTTTGGTGGTGGCACAGGTAAGAGCGGAAACACAAGCGCTACATTTGCGATCGCTTATTCCTCATCTGAGGGACACCGAATTAGAAATTGTCCGCCGGGGTCGAAACGCCGCGACAGGCCGCCCTAAGCGACTTGATCCCGAAATTTATCAACAGGCAACTAGTCTAGAAACCTTAATAGGCTACTTGTATCTTACCGATTACCAGCGCCTAACCGAACTATTGCAAATACTCAATTTAGAGAAAGAGTGAGAACTCAATCCCACAATAGTCAAAGCAATAAAGTCGGTTTAGTAAATTGAGGCGATCGCAATAATCAACCATAAGCTATATCCATAACTCAAATGCAGAATAAACCAAGAAAAGTCAAGATATCTAGCGAACCAAATCGTGGACAACCCGTAAAAATTCAGGGTAAGCGTGTTGTTACTAATCCCACTCGCAATCCCAGGAAAATAGATAGCAATCCTATCTCTGTTACTAATGCCACTCGCAATCCCAGGAAAATAGATAGCAATCCGATCTCTGTTACTAATGCCACTCGCAATCCCAGGAAAATAGATAGCAATCCGATCTCTGTTGCGAATCCCACTCGTAATCCCAGGAAAATAGATAGCAATCCCATTTCTGGTAACTCTCGACAACGATATAGCAACTTCTCCCAGCCGTCTGTATCTACAGAACCGATAGAAGAAGATAGCGATCTCATCTACGGTCGTCATCCAGTATTGAGTGCGTTGCAAAATCAGCGCAATCTCAACCGGCTCTGGATTACTACCCGTCTGCGCTACGATCCCAGCTTTCACCATTTTCTCCTGCAAGCTAAAGAAAATGGCACAGTTATAGATGAGGTTGAACCCAAGCGCTTAGACCATCTCACTAACGGGGCTAATCATCAAGGTGTGGCGGCACAAACTGCTCCCTACGCCTACATCGAATTGCCAGATCTAATTGAACAGGCCAAATCTGTAACTGATCCCGTAATTGTAGTGGCTGACGGAATTACTGATCCCCACAATTTGGGTGCAATTATTCGCACCGCTGAAGCAATAGGCGCTCAAGGATTGGTGATTCCCCAAAGAAGGGCATCTGGGATCACTTCCACTGTGATGAAAGTGGCAGCCGGCGCTTTAGAAAATTTTGCTGTAGCTAGAGTTATCAACCTTGGCCGCGCTTTAGAAGAATTAAAAGAAGCTGGCTTTTGGATTTATGGAACTGCTGCAAGTGGGAGCGAACCCGTGCATACAGTCAATTTCACTGGGCCAATCGTTTTGGTAATTGGTTCAGAAGGTGAAGGTCTGAGTATGTTAACTCAACGCTCCTGTGATTTTTTAGTGTCGATTCCCTTACAAGGCAAAACTCCCAGCCTCAATGCTTCGGTAGCAGCAGGTATGACACTTTATGAAATTTATCGCCAGCGATCGCTAAATACGGTGTACTTAGATAAGTTACAAAAAATTTCTTTGAAAAAATAACAATAACAGAGTATAAGGAAATGTAAAAGATAATAAAGTGGCATATCGTTTAATATCCTGTAGCACGTTTATAAATCGGCGAAAACTATGAAAACCATTTGGCATAACCTCAAGGAAGTGTTAATTAACACATTCGACTACATCGGATTGGCTTGGTGGGTAGAGATTGCAACGCATAATCCCCGATGCACGTACTACTTCGGGCCATTTCTGAGTTCTTCTGATGCAAGATTGGCAAGCATCGGATATATAGAAGATTTAGAGGTCGAAGAAGCGCAGGGAATTGTTGTGGATGTCAAACGCTGCAAACCTAATACCTTAACAATTGCTGAAGACTTGGGGGAAAGATTTGACCGTAAAGTACAGCCTATCTTTAGCGGTCAAATTTAAATTAGGCAAGAGAATAGACATCTCCAGAAATTAAATATGCGTTATGCAGAACCCTTGTAGAGACGCGAAATTTCGCGTCTCTACATTCATTATGGTAGATGTCTAATGAACGTAATTTGTAATTCGTAATTTCGAGTTCTAATTACGAATTATCTGTTCAACAGTCAAAAACCTTTAAACTATTGACTACTAATTACCTGTGGATGTTCTTCCAGCCAACGATCAATGTCATTCAGCACCTGCTGGGGAACTTCCCACGGGAAAAGATGGGCGGTGTTGGGATAGCACTGCCATTGAGAATTTTGGAGGTGTCGAGCAGTTTCTAAGCTGGAATCAACTGTGATGTGGCGGTCTTGGACACCAGCAAGTACCAGGCTAGGACATTGAATTTGCCGCAGGTCTGGAAGCCGATTATATCCCGATTGAATTGCACTATAAAGGGCGCGAGTCGCAGCCGGGGAAGTTTGCAAGTAAGCTGGTACTGCTTCTGCGGCGATGTATTTATAAGTAGTGGGTGTATGTTGTTGGACTAAGTAACGGAAAAGCGATCGCTTCGCAAAAGTTTCAATATTCCATTGCCAACTCGGTTTTATATAATTCAACAGCGCTGCAACACCAGTATATAAATTATCTTGCCAAGTGATGCTCGGATGACTGCCACGGGGTTTTGCGGCTGTCGCCACCAAAATCAGCCCTGTAATGCGCTCTGGCAAACGCAATGCTAGTTCCATTGCCAGAATGCCTCCAAGTGACCATCCCAATACTAGGCACTTTTCAATCTCAAAACGGTCTAGTAGGGCTTCTAAATCAGTCAAATGGTCATTCATCTCAAAATTACCGTTACAGCGACTTTTGCCGTATCCACGTAAATCAGGGGCAAAAGTTTGATAGCATTTTGATAAATGATTGGTAAAGACAGAAAGACTACGACCAGTACCAGGATGACCGTGTAAGCCTAGAATGGGAAATCCTTGACCTTGGATGTAGACATTGAGAGGTGCAGCAGTAGTATGATTATGGCGATCGCTCATGACTCGCCGTTCTCCTGTCTACCGAACAAATATTCTAAAATGCGTTGACTTTCAGTTCGCAAGCCTCTAATTTCAGTTCTAATTTCTCTGAGTTCGGTGACAATCCCTTCAAAATTACGCCCAGTTGCTTCATGGTTTAGCTGATGTGTCTCAACTACCTGCACCAAGGAATTTACAGTTGAGTGTAGTTGAGCGATCGCGCTTCTATTAGCTTCTATGGCTGCTGCGTTCGCCTCTATAGCTACTGCGTTGGCTTCTATAACCACCGTACTCCTTTCAGCCCTTTGTGCCGTCCGCTCTAAGATTGCTTCAATCCGGTCTAGCCTTTCTGTCATAGTAATTCGTGATCTTATTCTTTTAATTGTGTCAATGCGTAAGTCCTAGTAGCTTCCTACTCGACTTCTTGGATGAGCATTTTGCTTTGCACGATTTCTTTTAACACTAGCGTCACTTATCCCACGCAGGTAGGCAAGCAAGAAAGTATTTACCTTGGCAAACCATTAATCTAGCTGTACTAAATGTGAAGAATTGCTCATAATCAGCCTCTAATTTATTGTGTATGAAATAAATATTAAGGTGGCTTTGGTAACACTTTAGTTACTTGGTAATTAGGTGGTGTTTAAAACAGTGATGTAGTAACATTATGTTGGGTTGACGTAAGAAAACCCAACAGCAACAAACTTAATTCTTATCAACAATACCTGATACCCTTACTTTCAGGCTGCCATGTATGACAATATCTGTAAATTCCTTGCCGAAAACTTCAAAGATGACTTAGCAACTTGGTTACTAGGTTCACCGATTAAATTAACAGAACTTAGCCCGACTGAATTATCATCTGAACCAATTCGTGCCGATTCATTAATTTTATTGCAATCTGATGATTTAGTTCTACATACCGAATTTCAAACTGACCCTGATGAAGATATCCCATTTCGGATGTTAGATTATCGGGTTAGGGTTTATCGCCGCTTTCCTAACAAAGCAATGCGCCAAATAGTAATCTATTTGAGAAAAACAAGTTCAGAACTAGTCAGTGAAAACAGTTTTAAATTAAACAACACTTACCATCAGTTTGAGGTAATACGCCTGTGGGAACAACCAACAGACAGGTTTATGAGTATTCCAGGTTTATTACCCTTTGCCGTGCTAAGTCAGACAAACGATCCTACAATGGTATTAACCCAAGTAGCCAAAGCAGTTGAAGCAATTAGCGATCGCCAGCTACAAAGAAATATAGCTGCTGCAAGTGGTATTTTAGCAGGTCTGGTGTTAAAGAAAGATGTAATTAGGAAGATTTTCAGGAGTGAGATTATGCGCGAATCAGTCATTTATCAAGAAATCCTAGAAGAAGGCGAAGCCAAAGGTAAAGCAAAAGGCAAAGCAGAAGGTGAAGCTAAAGGTAAAGCAGAAACAACAAGAAAGTTGACTTTAAATTTGTTGCGGATTGGAATGAGTTTAGAGCAAATTGCTCAAGTTACTGAATTATCTATTGAGGAAATTCAAGTTTTACAAGAGGAGCTTCAAAAATCTTAATATTAACTAATCGCTTTCTCAAATATGCGACTATACAAGCAAAACCCGCGATCGCGGATTTCCAAGTTTTTATAAGTCCGTGCAAACGCAATTTTTAATCCCCTAATTTAAATTCTTCAATTAAAACTCGGCACTTTGCGGTGTACGAGGAAACGGAATCACGTCACGGATATTGCCCATACCCGTCATAAATTGCACGAGTCTTTCAAAACCTAGTCCAAAACCCGCGTGTGGAACAGTACCATAACGACGTAAATCCAGATACCACCACAAATCTTCTGGGTTTAATCCTTGCGCTAATACACGGCGTTCTAGAACTTCTAAACGTTCTTCTCGTTGGGAACCGCCAACAATTTCGCCAATTTTCGGTGCGAGAATATCCATTGCCCGGACGGTTTTTTCATCGTCGTTCAAACGCATATAAAAAGCTTTGATTTGCGCTGGATAATCTGTAACGATCGCAGGTTTTTTAAATAATTCTTCAGCTAGATAGCGTTCGTGTTCTGATTGTAAATCTAAACCCCAACTTACAGGATATTCAAATTTAACATCAGCCTTTTCTAAAAGTGCGATCGCTTCTGTGTAAGTTAATCGTTCAAACTGATTATTAATAATATTTTCGGCTGTTGTCAACACAGATTTATCAATGCGTTCATTGAAAAATTCCATATCTTCTGGGCAAGTTTCCAACACATATTTAAAAATGTATTTGAGAAACGCCTCAGCTAAATCCATATCGCCTTCTAAGTCACAAAATGCCATTTCTGGCTCAACCATCCAAAATTCTGCTAAGTGACGGGAGGTGTTGGAATTTTCTGCACGAAAGGTAGGGCCAAAGGTGTAGACGTTGCTAAACGCCATCGCCATCACTTCCGCTTCCAACTGGCCGCTAACTGTTAAATATGTGGGTTTAGCAAAAAAGTCTTGGCTGTAATCTACTGCTTGATTTTCGGTGCGGGGAATATTCTTTAAATCTAAGCTGGTAACGCTAAAAAGCTCACCTGCGCCTTCGCAATCGCTAGCAGTGATGATGGGTGTATGTACCCACAAAAAGCCTCTTTCTTGGAAAAATTGATGAATTGCTGTTGAACAAGCATTTCTGACGCGAAAAACAGCACCAAAGGAATTGGTACGCGATCGCAAATGTCCAATGGTTCGCAGAAACTCAAAGGAATGGCGCTTCTTTTGCAGGGGATATGTATCGGGATCAGCTTCACCGTAAACTTTCACTGTTTCGGCTTTCAACTCAATTCGCTGTCCTTTACCAAGAGAAGCCACTAACACCCCTGCTACTTCGACAGCAGCACCCGTATTCAGTTTTTTCAATATAGCTTCATAATCTGGCAAATCCTGATTAATGACGACTTGCAAATTAGCTAGTGATGAGCCGTCATTGACTTCAATAAAAGCAAACCCTTTGGAATCGCGCTTCGTCCGCACCCAGCCTTGAATTTGGAGGGACTCATCAGGTTGACCACTTCGCAATATTTCTGCAATCCGTCGATTTACCATATTTACCCAGCATAAGACTTTAATATCCAGCCTATGATAACGCCCATTCCACCAAAGCGGACGACTTGCCAAAAAGGTTTCTTCAGACTACGCCAAGAAAATAACTGGCTTTCTAAGTTTAGTTCTAGCATTTCCAACTGCTGTTGAATTTGCCGTAACTCTGCTTTGATTGCTGGTGTCTGAGATTTATTGTGCTTTAGTTGATCCCGACGCTGTTGCCATTGTGCCTGTTGTTGGCGATCGCGTTGCACTTGATCATAACGTTCTTTTAAGGATAAGAGCGATCGCTCTACTTCCTCTAATTCTTGTTCAAAATCTGGTTCTGGAGTTTCCTCCGGCGGTTGTGATTGTTTAGACGGCTTCATGTACAAGTAGTAAACTAAGATTAAATGTTAACCAATTGTCATTTGTCATTGGTAATTTCTCAAAGGACAAAGGACGAAGGACAAAGGACTTAAAATTATGTCTCAATCTACCCAGCTGCCTCAAACCAGTCAACTGAATGAACTTAGTACTCTGGAACTAGCTCAAGCCCTTATGCAAAGGCTGAGTATCTCCCCTGACGATTGGCATCGCCTCAAGTCTAACCGCAATTCCCGCGCCAATGAACAAGTGGCTGCCGCTATTGTGTATCTTTTAAAGAATCAGCCGCAAGAAGCTCAAGCTAGATTAGAACAAGCAGTTGGCTGGTTAGATCGCTCTATTTCTGCGCCTCCCTGTCCAACTCACGGCAAAAGTTAGGAGTAGAGACGCGATTAATCGCGTCTCTACCATCGCAGAGATAAACGGCGACGATTTTCCATTTGTTTACAAAGTCTTAATTCTGTGCCTTTGCGGTTCCACTCTACCTGATCAAAAATTTGGTACAGAAGGCATAGACCACGACCACTTTCGGCCTCATCGGGTGGCAAATATTCTGTTGACTCATGATCACAAGCAGATGAGGGAGTAAAGCCTTGACCTTGGTCTGATATTACCCACCAGTACTGATTATCTATTAAGGAAAAACGGACTACTACTCTTTTACTTGGATCAAGATTATTACCATGTTTAGCTGCATTTACTAGGGCTTCTTGAAGTCCTAGCCGCAATTCTGCTTGTAATTTTGCTGGAATTTTTGCCAGCAGTAAATCTAATATCGGACAAAGATAAAGGGTTGAGGCAAAACTAATAGTACCCCAATAACGTCCAACTGGACGGAGTGAAATGGTAATCACAATATAAACCCCATAGCTTTCAGTTAGCTAGATATCAGTTTGCTATTACAGACACCCTGATAAAACTTGAGGTGGTCATGCTGCCTTCAAACTTACGTCTTTAAAACTAAATTTTGAAAATGCTAGGGAGCGGAGCATTGGTTTTATGGATGAGTTGGGATTGCTTGAATATATAGCGGCTGCAATAAATTTGATAACGAAGCCAGCAACTTAAAAAGGTGCTAATAGTCAGAGTCAACTAGAGTATTAGCATGCTCTAGTTAATTGCCGATTTGTAATATACTCAATCCAATTCGTGTTTTTAGGAGCCTATACAACTTAAATTCCTTTAAACAAAATAAATTTCTATTTTTAGCTTAATTCAATTTTAGCATCTTTGGTATGCACAAGACCACAAATTTCAAATTTCAGTTTTTAAATGTGATAGCACAAGAAAGGCGGCAGTTTCAACATGAGCCGTTTGAGGAAAAAAATCAGCAGGTTGTACTCGTGTGATAGTATATTGCCCATCTTGACAAAGTAATTTCAGATCGCGAGCAAGGGTAGCTACTTTACAACTGACGTAAACGATCCGAGATGGTTTCATCTGGCGTAAAGTATCGATGACATTGCGATCGCACCCCTTGCGTGGCGGATCGAGTATGACTACTTCGGGTATTGTGTCCATTTTTGAAAGCAATTTTTCTACTGCGCCGACTTGGAATGTGACATTATCAATTCCGTTGCGATGGGCATTTAAAATAGCTTGTTCTACTGCTGCTGGTTGCACTTCTAATCCTGTGGCAATACGTGCTTTTTTGGCGAGGGGTAAAGTTAAAGTCCCAATACCACAGTAGGCATCAACTAACAACTCATGCCCTTGAAGATTGAGTTCTGATTGAATTACCTGCAATAGTGCCTCTGCTGTTTCTGTATACACTTGGAAAAATGTATCTGGGCGCACTTTAAACTCCAGTCCAGCAAAATTTTCGCTCAGGTGGGGGACTCCAGCGATACAACGGGTTTCTGATCCAAAGATAGCATTTGTGCGATCGCCATTGCGATTGAGTGAAACTCCCACCAACTGAGGATAGCGCTTTAACCACTCTTGGGCTTGGGTTTCAATTCCCGATAAATTCCAGTCCTTCACCACCAAAGTCAGCAACATTTCCCCGGTGTTTCGGCCAATGCGTAAGCTAAGATGGCGAATTTTCCCAAGGTGGCGCTGTTCGTCATAAATTTGCCAACCCTGTTTTTGGATATCCTGCTTAACTTCGGCTAGTAAGGGATTTAATCGCGCATCTTGGACTGGACATTGATTTAAGTTAATTAATTGGTGACTACCTTTTTGATAATAACCAGCTTGTACCTGTCCTGTCGCTGATGTGCCCAGAGGATATGTAGATTTGTTACGGTAGCCGAAAGCGTCAGGGGCGGCGAGTACCGAATCTACTGGTGGTTGAGCAAAACCGCCAATGCGCTCCAAAGCTTGGATAACTTGATTTTGCTTGGCTACTAGCTGATAGTTATAGTTAATATGCTGCCACTGGCAACCACCGCACTTATCCGCCACAATACAACTAGGCCGGATACGGTGGGGGGATGGTGACAATAGCTGCTGGAGCTTACCGTGGGCGTATTTTGGTTTGACGTGTACCAAGCGGACAATTGCGCGATCGCCTGGTACTGTATCTGGGACAAACACTACACGCTCATCAGCGCGTCCCACACCATCGCCTGTGTCACTTAGGTTAGCGATCGTAACTTCAATTAATTCACCCTGTTGCCAAATTATTTTAGTCATTAATTCTTAATCAAGAGTCAAAAGTCAAGAGTCAAGAGTCAAAAGTTATTAATTCTCTCTTTGCTTTCTACTCCATCATCTCCATCATCTCTCTTCACTTGTGTACCTCAGACTCGTTAAACTAGCAAATAATATCTCAGGTGATTTCAATCATCATGACTGTAATTAGCCAAGTTATTCTCAAAGCCGACGACGAACTGCGTTATCCCAGCAGTGGCGAACTTAAAAACATTAAAGACTTTTTGGAAACCGGCGTACAACGGACGCGGATTGCGGCTACCTTAGCCGAAAACGAAAAAAAGATAGTTCAGGAAGCAACCAAACAACTTTGGCAAAAACGTCCTGACTTTATCTCTCCCGGTGGGAATGCTTACGGAGAACGCCAGCGCTCTCTATGTATCCGTGATTTTGGTTGGTACTTACGCCTAATTACTTATGGCGTACTTGCTGGCGACAAAGAGCCAATTGAAAAAATTGGTTTGATTGGCGTGCGCGAAATGTACAATTCATTGGGCGTTCCTGTGCCTGGAATGGTAGAAGCGATTAATTCACTCAAAATAGCCTCCCTTGGCTTACTGAGTGCGGAAGACTCTGCCCAAGCGGCTCCATACTTTGATTACATCATTCAAGCGATGTCTTACTAAAAGTGTGTGCTAGCTATAGGAGTATACTTCTGGTCTACTAAAACGAGTGTAATATATTAGCACTCGATAGGCATAAGATCCCCAATTTGATCATACCCTCCCCACATTTGGTAGTGGCTGTGGCAAAATCTTTGTCAAGTTACCAACCAGTTGTGGGGAAATTTTATTGGCATTGGGCATCCAAATACAAAAAACCGACAGTCCTTTATGGATACTGTCGGTAATTTAAGTGTGTTCCCTATTGATGACTCGGCTAGAGTTCAATTGTCTTTAATTATGCCGACTTAGCGATCGCCGGACGACGATCATAATCATAGATAAGTGTGATTCTCGTCACTTCATTGGTACAGATAAACTGCATATACCTGAATAATCCCTGAATTCTAGTAAATCTATGCAAGTTTGGAGCTAAGAGTATATACGCGGGTAGATGCTTTTTCAGCCTCAAAGTAAATAATACCAATTAGACACTCAGGGGTTAAAACACGAGATAGAGGAATTAACAAACCTATGCCCTGTTTGCCAAAGTGCTGTAGCAGAAAGAGCTATCTGCAAAGATAAATTTCTCAAAGCCAGTGGTGGACAAGCTAATGGGGTTTTCATTGTTGTTGAAAGTGATGTTGGCACTTTTAAGGGGATTGCCAGAAATAACACCAGATACGATGAGTTCAGAGCGATTGAAAGCTCTAAGATCGAGAGTATCCCAGCCGCACCCGCCATCAACAGTCGCAGCACCGAACCCTTTGAAGTAGTCATTTCCAGTACCCAGATCAATGCTGATGTCGCCACCGATAGAAACTTTCTATTGAACTCCATCTAGGGTACTGGTGGCAATAATTTTGTCATTGCCATTGCCTGTGTTGATGGTTCCTTCTCCATAAATACCATAGGCAGTACCACCAATTGTTGCTGTAGCCTGTCCAGTAAGTTTGTCAGAACCATTGCCAGTATCAATAACTCCGTCGTTGAAAATGCCATAGGCGGTGGCATTTGTTTCAGAACTGTTGCCATAACCCGTAATCGTGTCGTTGCCCGACCCTGTAGTGATGGTCGCGTCCTTAGTGTTTTGGATACCAGTCCCAGCACCGCCGTCGCTGCCAGTACGGGTGCCAGCGATCGCATCTTTCCCTGAGAGTGACAGCAGTAGATTTATTAGTACTGCTACACTGGAGAATGACCCCAAGATGCACTGATTATGCTAAAACGTTCTAAGTTCGAAACAACTCAGTCTCAGATCATGCAACGTTCTGAGGAGCTGATTAGTGCAGCCTCAAATCGTTACCGAATTACGGTTCAGGTGGCAAATCGGGCAAAACGCCGGCGTTATGAAGACTTTGAAAGTAACGAAGATGTGATGATGAAGCCAGTGCTAAGGGCAATTATCGAAATGTCCGATGAATTGACTCAGCCAGAAATTATTGGTGAAATTTAAAATAAAGGCTTTAAGAAGGTAGGATGAGCAAAAATTTATCGTTCATTCAATCCCTACTCAAGCCCTGGCAAACACTCACTGCCTTGATGGTAGTGAGTGTAATTGTTCTGGGTTCAGGGGCTGACAAACCAATAGATACAAATTTATTTACTACCCAAAGAGCGATCGCTGCGCCAATGCCTCAGGTATATGCTCAAAGAATAACCCCTGGCAATGTTTGGCAGGTAGTGTATCAGCAATTGCCAGATTTCCCACGGGAAAATAAGTATATTAGCAAAGAAAATGGCAAAGTTGCTGAAAACAACACCCTGGTAAATCGCCTGATTAGATATCACATTTATATTAAAGGGCGTGCCCCAATTTATCGCTTGGATTGGAAGCTGACTTTAGCTGATTATCTGGGTGCGAATGAAATTATGTATGATACTACCTATCCAGGGAATGACTCACTACGGGAAAATCCGATAGAAGGAGATCGAGCTGCGATCGCACGTCTCACCCGCAACCAGCGAAACGACTTAGTGCAAGTCTTAGTTAATATATTTAATCCTACTTCCCGAAATACCTCATCACCTAACCCCAACACTACACCCACTCCGACTACATCCACCACGCCACAGCCACCCCAGCGAGGAGGTGCTGAATTACTCAAGTAATAGTCTTTTTTTATGGGACGTGTTGTCAAAAGCGGATCTGGCTGGCGTATTGGCTGGAATCCCGATGTACTTGAATTTAAAGGTTTAGTCGGTACAGATGATTGGGCAATTGAGTTAACCGAAGCCGAGTTGAATGATTTTTGCCGTCTAATAGCGCAGTTAGCAGACACCATGAAGCAACTCGCAACTGAATTGATGGAAGAGGAAAAAATTGCTTGTGAAGCTGAAAGCGATTTATTATGGATGGAGGTGGAAGGCTATCCTCATGCTTACAGTCTGCGCTTGATCTTAAATACAGGGCGATGTGTAGAAGGTCAGTGGAATGCTTCTGCTGTTGCAGATTTACTGCAAGCTGCGGCAATGCTTAAAGTTTTTTAGATTTGACTCTTGACTTTAATAGAGTTTTGCAATACAATAGAGGTTCTGACCGGGGCGTAGCGCAGCTTGGTAGCGCGCCACTTTGGGGTAGTGGAGGTCGTGGGTTCGAATCCCGCCGCTCCGATTGATGATAAGCCATGCCTGCTAGTCTTTTCAAAAGATTTGCAGGCTTTCTAGTGAAGATATTTCGCTAGCTTCTATCAATCGTGGCGAATCGAGGGTTGGAAATTTAAACGCAAAGGGGCGCAAAGGGAAACGCAAAGGGGCGCAAAGAATTTGCTAGGAATTAATAAAACTATCTGGTGGGTGTCAGGGGATTTTGCTGATAAAAGAACGCTATCGGTTACTCAAGCTGACTGGTGAAGGGAGATTGTGCAAAACCTTCCTCGCTGTAGATGAGGGAGAGTTTCCCCCAGTTCCTTGTGTAGTGCAACAATTCTCGCTGCAAAACGAATCACTTAAAGCCTGTCAGCAAAAAGCCCAACAGTTAGAACAATTAGCCAAGCATCCCCAAATTTGCACTTTATTAGCACATTTCCAGGAAGATGGATACTTTTATTGGGTGCAGGAATTTATTGCAGGTACAAATTTAGCTCAGGTGGTTGAGGAGGAAGGCGCTTTTAATGAGACTCAGATTTGGCAACTTTTAGAGGATTTGTTGCCAGTTTTGCAGTTTATTAGCGATCGCAATATAATCCACCGCGATATTAAACCCCAAAATATCATCCGTAGATCCCCAATTACCAAGATAGGGGATTTAGTCATAATCGATTTTACCACTGCGAAAATCGTCACAGAAATCGATTGCCTAACAAATGAAACCAGCATTGGTAGTCCCGAATATGCTGCACCAGAACAAACGAGGGGAAAAGCTGTTTTTGCTAGTGACCTTTACAGTCTGGGTGTAACTTGCATTTACTTACTTACTCAGATTCCTGCCTTTGATTTATTTGATATTGCTAATGATTGCTGGGCTTGGCGACACTATCTTACCACTAAAGTAAGCGATGTCTGGCGACAAGACCCAAGGCGTCTACGCCTAGCGCTAATCCTCGACAAGTTGCTGCAAAATGCTATCAGCCGCCGCTTTCAATCAGCTGATGAAGTTATGCAAGCAATGGGTATCGAATGTAAAACTCAAAATTTTAAATTACCAAATCCTCTATGGCAATGCTTGCATACCTTAAGTGGACATTCCGGTGTATTGAGTAGTGTGAATGCTATTGCCGTTAGCCCTGACGGTAACACTTTAGCCAGTGGTGGCGATGACAAAAACATTAAATTGTGGGATTTAGACACCAAAAAAGTCCTAGCTAACTTATCAGGACATTCCCAACCTGTGACATCAGTCGCCTTCAGTCCAAACGGTCAAATTCTGGCAACTGCTAGCGACGATAAAACCATCAAATTGTGGCAGATTGAGACATTAGAAGAAATTTGCACCCTCTCGGGACACTCACATACTGTAAAATCAGTAGCTTTCAGTCCAAATGGGCAGATTCTCGCTAGTGGTAGCTGGGATAAGACAATCAAACTCTGGGATGTAAATACTGGCACAGAAATTTGCACCATGACTGGACACCAATTACAGGTAAATTCAGTGGCGTTTAGTCCCCAAGGAGAGATTCTAGCCAGCGCTAGTTATGACAGAACAATTCGCCTGTGGCAAATACCTATATTTGCAGATTTGCATAAAAAATTTAAAAACCGCCCATGCTACAGCTTGTTAAGCACCTTTTCAGGTCATGCATGGGCGGTTTTGACAGTCGCTTTTAGTCCTGATAGTCAAATTTTGGCGACGGGTAGTGATGATAACACTATTAAATTATGGGAGGTAAACACTGGTCAGTTAATTTACACACTTGTAAGCCATTCCTGGTCTGTGGTGGCTGTGGCTTTTACTGCCGATGGCGAAACCCTCCTGAGTGCAAGTTGCGACAAAACAGTTAAACTCTGGAGGGTAAGCACAGCAGAAGAGATTGTTACTCTCTCTGGTCATGTAGACTCAGTATCTACCGTTGCTGTGAGCCAAGTTGCACAATTAATTGCAAGTGGCAGCAAGGACAAGACTATCAAACTGTGGCAGCCTGTAGAACAGCACAATCGCTAATATTGTAATATCAGGCGCTACCTGTAAAGGCAACTTCTGGAAATTTCAATTGAGCTTCCGCCATTGGACGGTTTCTGCCTTCCTCTTGCCAGTAGTTAATCACTTCTGTCGCTTTGTTAAGCAACTCGACACGATCCAAGTCAGCAATCCAATGTTTGGCTTCGAGTTCCTTTTTTAACTCTTCCCAGGCATCATTTCTGGGCCAGAAAAAGTACTTCGTTAAAGGACTTGTGCCTTTGCCGACAATTTGATCGACTGCTAGAGCAACGTTCTCGTCTAACCACAAAATTTTCAAAATAAACTTGGTCAATCACACCTCCGGGAATTTCCGGGCATTACTTAATTATGATAGCGATCGCTTATTCTAACGCAATACCTTACCAAATGACTAAACAGTAATTGAGGATGGACTACCATAAGGTGTAGTCGGCGCTAAATACAGATGCTTATGACTGCCCAACTGCCCCAATCTCAAACAACATCTAGTTCAGATTTGTATCAGCAAGACTTTTACCTGTGGATTCAAACCACGGCAGAACTGCTCAAGCAAGGTCGGCTCACAGAATTGGACTTAGAGAATTTGATTGATGAAATTGAAACAATGGGCAGGAGTGAAAAGAAAGCACTGAGAAGCAATTTGGAAGTGGTGCTGATGCATCTATTAAAGTATAAATATCACGACGAGAAGCGCTCTGGTAGTTGGCGAGCCACAATTCGGGAGCATCGTAAACGCCTCAGACAAGCTCTACAAGAAAGTCCTAGCCTGAAGCCCTATTTTGATGAGGTTTTCGGGCTGTGTTATGACGATGCTAGACTCTTGGCTGCCGATGAAACTGAATTGAATGTAGTTATCTTTCCTGAAGAATCTCCTTTCACGCCAGAGCAAGCCCTTGACCCTGATTTTTACCAGAGTCAACATAATTCGTAATGAGGCTCTCTTACGTTCGCGCAGCGTGTCGCAGACAGACGCTAAAAGCGAACGTGGACTCGCTAACGTAATTCCTATACTGTAAGGGTTTTAGACATTTCAAATGGGTGGCTGATTTTTGCCATTGTGTACTAGCATAAAGTTTAGTCGGCGCTAACTACAGATGCTTATGACTGCCCAACTGCCCAAATCTCAAACGATATCTAGTTCAGATTTATATGAGCAAGACTTTTACCTGTGGATTCAAACCACAGCAAAACTGCTCAAGCAAAAGAATTTCACACAACTGGACTTAGATAATCTGATTGAAGAAATCGAAACGATGGGCAGAAGTGAAAAGCGGTCATTGGAGAGCAATCTGGAAGTGTTGCTGATGCATCTGCTCAAATACCAAATTCAAACTGAAAGACGTTCAAAAAGTTGGCAGTACACAATTTTGGAACACCGTAGGCGAGTCCAAAAGGCACTCAAGGAAAGTCCGAGCTTAAAGCCTCATTTTGATCAGATTTTCGATGAAAGCTATCAAACCGCTAGACGACTGGCTGTGATTGAAACTGGATTAGCGATCGCTACCTTCGGTGAACAATCTCCCTTTACACTAGAGCAAGTCCTTGACTCTGATTTTTTGCCGGAGTCATAAACTCACGCTCTTGCTTGGATGCTCCAAAAACTCCCATGAATCCAGATACCTATGAAAGCAGTACTCAGAATTCTTTGATTTATCAGCGTCTACAAAACTTGCAAGAACAACATGAAGACGAGTTAGATAATATAGTTCGGGTATTGGCAAACATCACCAATATTTCTCCAAAGCAGGTTAAACCATATATAGACAACCTGTTGCGGCAACTGGTAAATAAACAGCAAGAACCTCCTTTCTATGAAACCGCAACAGCAGAGGAGTGGGTAACAGCTTTCCGGGAATGGGCAGTAAGTCACTACCATGATGCACCTCCCCTTTCGGACTATGCGGTTAGCCGCGAAAGTATGTATGAGGACGAGAGACTGTAGTGGCTTATCTGCTCGATACAAATGTCCTGCTACGGAGCGCAGACCCTAACCATCCAATGTACGATGATGCGACCAATGCAATTTCTTGGCTACAGAACCAAGGGGAAACGCTCTGCATCGTACCGCAGAATCTCATCGAGTTTTGGAACGTGTATACCCGTCCAACTAATAAAAATGGGCTTGGTCACACTCCTGAAGAAGCCGGAGAAGAAATCAGACGGCTGAAAGCTTTCTTTAATGTTTTAACTGATACCGCAAGCATTTACGATGAATGGGAGCGACTTGTCATGCAGTATCAGGTAAAAGGGGTCAATGTTCACGATGCACGGCTGACAGCGGCTATGCTGGTGCATGGGCTAACCCACATCTTGACTTTTAATGTAGAAGATTTTAACCGTTATGCTAGGGAAATCACCGCCGTACACCCTACGTCTGTTACCCCTCCATGAAGAAGGCGCAAAACAGTACCCTCTAAAATTAACATTTTGCTTTCTACCTGATGACTCAACAAACTTCTGTAAAAGCGATCGTTGTTTTCGATATTGATGGCGTTGTGCGCGATGTTAGCGGTTCCTATCGCCGTGCGATCGCAGATACGGTAGAATATTTTACTACCCAAGCACATCGTCCAACACCACTAGATATTGACCAACTGAAGTCCGAAGGCCTGTGGAATAACGATTGGGAAGCATCGCAGGAATTAATTTACCGCTACTTTGAAACCCAAGAACAGACCCGCGAACAACTGCAACTAGATTACAATGCGATCGTGGCTTTTTTTCAATCCCGCTACCGAGGACTAGACCCCAACAATTTCACGGGGTATATCTGTAATGAACCTTTATTATTACAACCTAGTTATTTAGAGCAGCTTACCCAAGGGGGGATTGCTTGGGGATTTTTTAGTGGTGCGACACGTGCTTCTGCTAACTATGTATTAGAAAAACGCCTGGGTTTGCAATCTCCAGTGTTGATTGCGATGGAAGATGCGCCCGGAAAACCTGACCCCACTGGACTTTTTGCGACAGTTCGTCAGTTAGAGAATGGCATTGAGCAAAAATTAGCGATCGCCTATGTGGGAGATACAGTCGCAGATATGTATACTGTCAAAAAAGCTCAGGCTTGGGATTCTTCTCGCACTTGGATTGGTGTAGGGGTTTTACCGCCGCACGTCCAGGAAACAGCCGCGCGTGGTGAAGCTTATGGTGAGACACTGCTAGCAGCAGGAGCAGCAGTAGTTTTGCGTAATGTGCAAGAATTAACTCCAAAGCAGATTCAAGAATTGATCAGTTCATCTGCCCGAACTGTGTTCTAAGATCAATCAAGCTACAGGTGCATGAATAACTGGCTGATCACAATCTTGCTGCAATCATTGGGAGGATTAATCAAATGTCTGCACTTAAACTGCCTAACGGCCCTCAAACTCACCCCTGGATACAGACATTTCAATGGCTAACTAGCCCTCTGGAATATATAGAAGACTGTGCTAAACGTTATGGTGATATCTTCACCCTTCAGCTCGGACAAAATTTTGCTCCTCAAGTTTTCATCAGCAACCCTCAAGCGATTCAGCAGATTTTTACTACAGATCCAAAATATTTAGACTCTGGTGAGTCAGCAGGGATTAGATCGCCTTTATTAGGACAGCAATCACTGCTGGCGCTGTCAGGAAAGCCTCATCAGCGACAACGAAAGCTGTTGACACCACCCTTGCATGGGGAACGAATGCTAGCTTATGGTGAGTTAATCAGCGAGATCACCGAGCAAGTGACTAATCAGTGGCAGATTGGAGAAACCTTTGCAGTTCTGCCATCAATGCAAGAAATCTCTTTCCAAGTAATTTTGAAGGCTGTGTTTGGTCTAGAAGATGGGCTACGTTACGAGAAACTCAAGGAACTCCTGATTGAAATCCTGAATCCCAAAATCCCGATCTTAAGAACAGTTATGCTGCTTTTCCCAGCAATGCGACAGGATTTAGGAGCGTGGAGTCACTGGGGGAAATACTTACGTTTAAAGCAGCAAATTGATCAACTCATCTATGCCCAGATTGGAGAACGCAAAGCACAACCCGATGCATCTCGGACTGATATTCTATCTTTGATGATGGCTACTCGTGATGAAGCAGGAGAGCCGATGACAGACCTAGAATTACGTGATGAGCTGATGACTCTATTAGTGGCGGGTCACGAAACTACTGCAACTTCTTTATCATGGGCGCTGTACTGGATTCATCATCTACCACAGGTGCGGGAAAAACTGCTGCAAGAACTAGATAATTTGGGTGAACAACCAGATGCAAACGCTATTTTCCGATCGCCTTATTTGAATGCTGTCTGTTCTGAAACATTACGCCTTTACCCAGTGGCGATATCAGCACTAAATCGACTGGTTAAATCACCGCTACAAATTGGGGAATACAATTTTGGCCCTGGGACAATACTAATTCCCTCTATTTATTTGACCCATCATCGAGAAGATTTATATCCTGAACCAAAGCAATTTAAGCCAGAGCGTTTTCTAGAAAGGCAGTTCTCCCCGTCTGAATATTTACCCTTTGGTGGCGGGAACCGTCGCTGTATTGGTATGGCATTTGCTTTGTTTGAGATGAAACTGGTGTTGACAACACTGCTGTCTCACTGGCAAATGGAACTGGCTGATAACAAACCAGTGCAGCCAGTGCGTAAAGGCTTGCTATTTAGCCCAGCCGGAGGTGTGCAAATGGTGGTGACTGGGAAGCGTGAGCAAAATCAGCCCATGCTTCAGACTAGCTCTAGTTTAGTTTGAAAAGTTTAGAGTTGACAATAGTATACACACAAGTCCTTTTGACCTGCAACTGAGTTGTATCGACCTACAACTCAGTTGTATCGACCTACAAAAATTAATTTACCCTATGTTACGTAGTAATCTTAAAAGATTTGTGTATACATGGTAGCCTTTACAAGAAGGGATTAAGGGAGGTAGTAGGGAGAGATCAAAAGCCATCCGACTTGTGTGTACACGTAGAGCCTACTAGGAGAGGAGAGCCTATAGCTTGGCTTTAGCTATAGGTGGGGTGAGGTTCTTTTATTATGGGCAATTCAGCGAAGATGAGATAAGACAGGCTTGCCCGTAGAAACAGCCTCCTCAATAATATCAGCGGCTCGACTTACTCCCCCAGCACCGAGAGTAGCTGCTTGTAATCTGAGCGCATTCTGTTTATAAGATTCTTCTGTCAACACCCGCTTGATCGCATTTTGCAACCTGGAAACATTCAGTTTCTTTAGGGGGACAAGCTCACCTGCTCCTGTCCAAGCGATGCGCGCTGCTACTCCTGGCTGGTCATTGGTAATTGGTATTGCCACCATTGGCACTCCTTTTTTGACACATTCCATTGTTGTATTCATTCCCGCATGAGTAATCATCAGGGTGGCTTTTTCCAGCACTTCTAATTGAGGCGCATACTCAACTACTAAAGGATTTCCTGGCAAGTCTGGCAGTGATTCGGGTTTAGCAGAACCTCCCAGAGAAATCACTAACTGAGCATCCAAATCTTCACAAGCTGAAGCAATAGTCTGAAATACCCAAATCAGACGATTTTGCAATGTTCCCATTGAAGCGTAAATTAACGGTTTCTCTGTCAATTTGTCATAAGGGAAAGACACAGGTATTCGGCTAGCTGAAGTATGGTAACTTCCGGTGAAATGGAACCAAGGAGCTAATTCTTCTCTAGGATATTCAAACTCAGCAGGTGCATTACTTATTTGAGCCAGTGGAGAGTAGCTATCTTTAAGACTAGAGTACAGTGGTAATTTCCACTCTCGACGATATTCATTGATCAAATCTTCAAGTGGTTTGACGATGCTATTAAGTAAGGTGTAACCTATTTGGTTGCGTAAGCGTGCCCACCCAGATGGGCTATACTTCCAAGTTGTGAAAAAAGGAGGAATGCTAGGTTCTCGATTCAGCACTACAGCGCTGCATACTGTGATGAAAGGAATTTTGAGAAACTCTGCAATTGTCCCTCCCTCTAGTGAACTTTGGTTTACTAGCAAAGCTTCTACACCTGCTGCTTTAATTAATGCTGGAGCGTCTTGGAGTGTCACAGATGAAACACGCTTTAGCATTTCAATAGTGTATCGAAACGCAGCCAATCCCCGCAGTTGACCTAACTTGGCAAAGGATTCTGCTGTTGAGCCAAGGGGAGAATCTTTTTCACCAATTGATTGGAATTCTATTCCTGCTGCTAGGGCTTTAGATTGAGTATCAAGTGTTCCAAAGAGGGTGACGCGATGTCCACGCCGTTGAAGTTCCTGCCCCAAGGGAAGCATAGTATTGAGGGGGCCGGTTGCTGCACCAGGACAGATGATACCAAAATGAGTCATATTCAATGCCTTTACTGGAGTTTCAAAAATTTATCTAATGCTGTGACGATGCTGGGAGGCCAACGGCGGATATTTGTTACCCAGTTGATGTCCTTATAACGGCTATCCAGTCCATAAGCTGCTACCCAGTTACTTTCGGCTTCGCCTTGTTCTCCATTTACCCAATATGCAGCTGTGAGGGCGGCACGCATATCGGCAAACTTGGGATATTTGCGGACAATATTTCGCATCTCGCGGATTGCTTGCTCTTTTTGACCTGTTTCATAAAGAGCGAGGGCGTAGTTAGCACGGGCAAAGGCAAAATTCGGAGCTAATTCATTAGATTTTTTGTAGTCCGCGATCGCACCTGACCATTTTCCTAAACCGGCTGTGGCATTACCGCGATTATTATACGCCATCGCATCATTAGGATCGAGTTCTAATACATGATTGTAGTCTGCGATCGCATCGTCCCATTTTCCCAATCCTTCCAACGCCGCCCCCCGATTCAAATAAGGATCGGTGACATTCGGCGCTAATTCTATGGCTTTGTTATAATCTACGATCGCCTCTGGTAATTTATTCTGGCTTACCCGCGAATTTCCCCGGTTACTCCACGCCCCCGCATTAGTGGGAAATTGCTCAATAATCTTTGTCCAATAAGTTTCAGCCGTGGCAAAATCACCTTGATTCGTCGCTGTAAACGCTTGATTTGCCCACTCATCACCTTGTTTTAACTGTTCTTGAGTAATGGGCGGTTGAGATTGTGCCATGACTGGTGCACTCCAGCCAAACAGAAGTAACAGACTGAGAAAAATACTAATTAACTTAATCATCTGGTTTTACCTGTGTCTATTTTGAAAATGGGGAGTGGGGAGTAGGGAGTCAAGTGATTAATGCCCAATGCCCAATGCTCAATGCTCCATGCCCATAATTACAATAATGACAATTGTTCATTAGGCGGCGTGAATCCCAAATGCTTGTATGCTGCCTTAGTCGCCATCCTGCCGCGATGAGTCCGAGTTAAATATCCAATTTGCATTAGGTAAGGTTCATACACTTCTTCAATGGTTTGGGTATCTTCACCCGTTGTTGCTGCCATTGTTTCCAACCCTACAGGACCACCGTTAAATTGTTCAATTATCACACTCAACATCTGGCGATCTGTCCAATCTAAACCGCAAGGATCTACTTGAAATAGTTCCAATGCTTCAGATGCAACACTTTCATTAATCTCCCCAGATACTTTTACTTCCGCATAATCCCGGACTCTTCTAAGTAGCCTATTAGCAATCCGTGGCGTTCCGCGTGAACGACGGGCAATTTCTGTGGCACCATCTTCTGTAACCGGGGTTTTGAGTAATTGAGCAGTTCGCAGTACAATTTTAGTCAGTTCGTCAACTTCGTAAAATCGGAGTTTTTGAATTAAACCGAAGCGATCGCGCAATGGTGAAGTTAAAGCACCCACACGGGTTGTAGCTCCCACTAGAGTAAACTTTGACAGAGGCAAACTTCTGATCCGAGCGCCCGAACCCTTACCAATGGTAATATCTAAGCGATAATCTTCCATCGCCGGATAGAGAATTTCCTCTGTCATCCGCGAGAGGCGATGAATTTCATCTACAAATAAAATATCACCTGGCTTCAGGTTCACCAGTAGCCCGACAATATCTCGTGGACGTTCTAGGGCTGGCGCACTGGTAATTTTGTAATTTACCCCCATTTCCGATGCTAAAATCATGGCCATTGTGGTTTTGCCCAATCCCGGCGGCCCATAAAGTAGCAAGTGATCCAACACCTCACCACGAGACTTGGCTGCTTTGATGGCAATATCTAGCACATCTTTTAAATCTTTTTGCCCAATGTAATCGGCAAATCGTTGTGGTCGAATTCCCTCTTCCTGCTTGTCTTGTTCATCAATAGCAGCTTCAGGTTGCAAAATCTTGTCTGTGGAAGGTGCTTTCGCCGAATCTCGAAGCTGCTTTGGTTCTCCGTTGGATTCTGGAGGCTGTTTTTTCGATGAGATTATCGCCATAATTCAGCTATCTACTTTTAAGGGAACAGAATAATTCGTAATTCGTAATTCGTAATTTGTAATTTGTAATTAGGAGTGAGGGGAGGAGAAAGAATAATCAATGCCCCATGCCCCATGCCCAATGCCCAATGCCCAATGCCCAATGCCCAATGCCCAATGCCCAATGCCCCATGAATAATGCCCGTGAAAATTTTAGTTTGAGAATACCCGCGCCAATTTAAAATTTAAATTCGGTCAATTACCCAGAAGTACAAAAGTTATTATGTTATCTAAAAGAATCTTACCGTGCTTAGATGTCAAGGCGGGACGGGTTGTAAAGGGAGTTAACTTTGTCAACCTCCAAGATGCAGGCGATCCGGTAGAACTGGCCAAGGTTTACAATGAAGCCGGTGCGGATGAGTTAGTGTTTCTAGATATTACAGCCACTCATGAAGACCGAGCTACTATTTTGGATGTCGTCTACCGAACTGCTGAACAGGTCTTTATTCCATTGACTGTGGGTGGTGGTATTCAATCCTTAGAAAATATTAAAGCTTTGTTACGAGCCGGCGCAGATAAGGTTAGTATTAATTCTGCGGCAGTAAGGGAACCAGACTTGATTAATCGGGCAAGCGATCGCTTTGGTAATCAGTGCATAGTTGTTGCTATTGATGCCAGACGCAGAATTAACCCAGAAAATCCAGGTTGGGATGTGTATGTGCGGGGTGGCAGGGAAAATACAGGCTTAGATGCCCTACTTTGGGCACAAGAGGTTGAAAAACGGGGAGCCGGAGAACTGCTAGTCACAAGTATGGATGCTGATGGCACCCAAGCCGGGTATGACATTGAGATCACACGGGCAATTGCCGATGCTGTAGGAATCCCAGTCATCGCTTCTGGTGGTGCAGGTAATTGTGAACATATCTATACAGCCCTAACTGAAGGCAAAGCTGAAGCTGCATTACTGGCATCTTTATTACACTACGGACAACTGAGCGTAGCAGAAATCAAAAATTATTTAAGCGATCGCAACGTGCCAGTAAGAACATTCCCCTGAGTGACTGTTTAGCATTTAATGACATCTATCTTAGGTTAGACACACTTCCTTAAAAGGGTGTTAATATTATTTCACAAGTATTAATAAATATTAAAAAATATGTTGATTCCTATTTTACTTTTTGATGTGGCTCTAGTGGCGTGGTCGCTGCACTTAATGGAAAAAGCCTACGAAAGTAAGGAATTTTCTCTAATGTTGGCTGGTACATTGGTTGCTCTGGCTGCTGCCGCCATGCTGGTAGTTTACTTTTTGATGGGGCACTGTATGACCTATTTGTTGAAGGTGTCGTAGAGAGTGGTGAATGCTAAATGGAGATATTTAAAATTTAGTTTCTACAAAAATCTTGACAAAGTACTAATAACTAAGCGAATATATATAATGGATTTTAAGGGGTTATAGCGCAGTTGGTAGCGCACCTCAATGGCATTGAGGGGGTCAGCGGTTCGAATCCGCTTAGCTCCATTTTTTAAAATCTAACCCTATCGGTTAACCGATAAAGTTAGGAAAGTTTTTCAAAAGGTTTTATTTGCTGTCTAGCAAGCCAGTCTCGAAAGTTGGAATGATAGAGACTGTAATGGGTTCCTGAAGAGGTTCGTTGTTGCTGTAAGAACTCTAGCCAATTTTCTAGAACTTCCCCAACTTCATACTCGTCAGTATCAATAATACAAGCGATCGCTGCGGCAGTTTGCGCCAACGCTTCCACTGATATTGCTTTTTGCTGCTGTATTAAGACATTTAACACATCTATGCTATGTTCCATTCCTTGTTTGAATGGAATCATTTTGTGTAAATGCTGCTGATAATATGCTTCCAGAACTGGGGGGAGTTGATTGTATTGCAATGGTTCCGGGTATAAATTTTCTGCGTTAGCGTAGCTTACCATTCGCGGAGCGTCTCGTAGAGAAGGTATCGCACTTATTATTTGACTGAGATACATAAAATTATTTTCGCTCGAAGTGGTAAGGCGATCGCAGAATTCTTGCTCATTAATCTGGTGATTACTCAACCAAGATTTAAGATTTGACCTCTCCCCCAACCCCTCCCCTACAAGGGGAGGGGAGTAATCTTGTCCCCCCCTTCCCTCGTAGGGAAGGGGAGTTAGGTAATTTTGAATATATGCTTGAATATCTTGGCGACTTTCTTCTGGATAATCTGCTAAATCCAGACTTTGCGACGGCGTTTCAATTAATAAACCCGACTTCTCCCGCAAGAAAGGTCTACGAGTGAGGAGAAAATAGACCCCATCCGGGAGATAGCGGGGGAGATAAAACAGATTTGTCCCAGGTGGTGGGCTGTTGCGGTCAATGCAATTCAACCCATCAATGGCAATTATCAGTTTTTGATGAGGTTCTAACTTATCGCTGATTTGCTGGAGAAGATTAGAGAAAAACCAACTTCCTTCTGTGGCGTTATCAGGGAGAGAGGCGTAATTCAGCGAGTATTGATTAATGAGTTGCGTACAAATATTTACGAGAAATTCGTCAGCACGATTTTTACCCTCAAGTTCGGCATTGTAATAAATAACTTGAGGATTATCTGTTGCGTATTTGGCGAGGATGGCACTTTTACCGCTACCGGGTGCGCCAATGATAGTGAAATAACCCTGGTTATGGCGGTGAAGAAAGTTGTTAATAGCCGTGAAGACAAATTCACGACCGACAAAGTTGTGGCTTTTTTCTTGAATGATTTCCTCAAACTCCGGGGGATGTCCTCTGAGATGATTAGTAGTGGGTGGTCTGGGTGGCGAATTCATAGTTATTTTTGTATCTATTCTCCAGCCTGTTGTTTAAGCAAATCCACTAAAGTATCAGATAACCATAAACCTGCATCACGTAAAGCTTGAATTCCAGGAGATACGCTTAAAATTATGCCGCGTCGTTTTGCTAGCACTAGTAAGCCTCCTGTGCCAATAGTAGTAATGCCCAGCGATTGACCGCAACGCCTTGCGGCTCTATCATCAACAATGGCTGCACAATCTAAAGTTTCCAAAGCTAGACTTAATACTTGTGACTCTCCTAAACCCAAATCCCAAGCAGCAACTTCAGGGGTTACAGCCGTAATTTTAACTATTTGTATCCAAGAAACGCTGGGTAATTGTCTTGATGCCGCATCATCTTCTCCTGCTGAGGTAACTTCTATAAAAACACCTTCTTGAACTATGATTTCTTTGAATAGTTGCGAGAGTAATTCTGCTTGTTTACTTTTAAACAGCACAATCAGAGGTGAAGAGTTGATAATAATGCGCTTAATCGACATTTGCGATTTCTTGGGCTAGTTCTTCTGGAGTATATTGCATAAAATCAACTCGGTAACGCGATAAAGCTTTAATAAACTCTGCGCGTGTTAGTCCAGCAACTTCTGCTGCTTTTGCTTGAGATATTTCGCCTAACTCATACCATTTTACTGCGGCAGCAATTCGCATTTCCTGAACGAATTCTTCAGGGTTCTTGCGGAGTGCCGAGAATACCGTTGATGGTAATTGGATTGGTACTGTTTTCATTGAAGACTCCTATTTGCTTAATATTATGTTTAATTAGGAGAAAAGTAGAAGTCAGGAGCCAGTGAAAAGGAAAAAATCTTGCCACCGCTCGCAAAAATATTTATCCCCATTCTCTATTTTGGAGAATAATTAAAAGATAAGGCAAGAGTGGGGGTAGTCATGACTGTGCAGTTATTAAGACGGAAGTTCACAGTTGAGCAATATCATAAAATGATTGAGTCGGGGATTCTTACAGAAGATGACCGCGTGGAATTGATTCGGGGAGAGATTATAGAGATGTCACCTATAGGGACAAAACACGCTGCTTGTGTCAATCGACTGATTAATTTGTTGATGCAGTTGTTAGGAAAGCGTGTCATACTTGCTGCTCAAAATCCAATTGTGTTGAACAATAACTCAGAACCTCAGCCAGATGTAGCATTACTCAAACCCCGTGATGACTTTTATGAAACCGCACACCCCTAACCCCAGGATATTTTTTTACTAATTGAAGTGGCTGATTCAACTGTCGTGTATGACCGGGAAGAGAAAATACCTTTATATACAGAAACAAACATAATTGAAGTTTGGTTAGTAGATATTAACGAGGAAATTGTCGAAGTTTATCAACAGCCAACAGTCGCAAAACATAAGCTGATGCAAAAGCGCAGTATGAGCGCTCACTTATACCTAAAATAAAATGAAACATGGTGCGTAGGCGAGGCCGCACTTCTCTACGAGAGGCTGCGCCAACGACAAGTTCAGTGACCATCGTAGACATCGCATATACGTTTCAGTACCAAACCCCAAACTTGAGCTTTTAAACCGCAACTTTCAGGCTCAAAAGTGCAACGTTCAAGCTCAAAGGTGCAACGTTCACTCTCAGAAGCTCAATCTTCACCCTCAGAGGCTCAACCTTCACCCTCAAAGGTGCAACGTTCAAGCTCAAAGGTGCAACATTCACCCTCAAAGGTGCAACGTTCAAGCTCAAAGGTGCAACATTCACCCTCAAAGGTGCAACATTCACCCTCAAAGGTGCAACATTCACCCTCAGAGGCTCAACGTTCAAGCTCAGAAGCTCAACTGCGGCAATATTAACTTTGCAACCATATCAACAAGTAGAAACCCCATAGATGCTTGGATACTAAAGATAGTCATCTATGGTATAGAAATGTATAGAATCTTGTAAAGATATAAAATATAGTTGTTAAATGCACATATTTCTAGTTTGTTTCTCAATGCATCTGTCTGTACTACCAAATCACTTTCAGCCAATGAAGATTGTCGCACTGGGGGACAGCTTAATTTATGGATTCGGTGATCCGAAAAAAGGAGTACACCCGTAGGGGCACGGCATGCCGTGCCCCTACACCTTGGGATATAACGTTGTACCGCATCTGAATGGGAACCGCTATAAAATCACTACAATCTTGCTGAATTTTCAATGAAAACGATTCAAAATCTATTTATAAAAACTCTAATTTCTCTATTATTCATTACTCCTAACTCCTAACTCCTAACTCCTAACTCAGCACTCCTATGACACCAACTTTATTTGGTCGTTGGCAAACTCGATTATTATTACTTGCAACGGTGGGTGTACTTGTGTCTTTGCCCTTTGCAATTGGTTGGATTGGTTCTAGTGCTAACTCGGTTTATTTTTGGATACTTGGTTATATCGCCATCTTTGGCTTAGGCTGGGATGTACTTTACGACTATCTGCAAAAATCGCGCTGGGATAGAGATTGGCCTGCAATTTATCAACTATTAGCTGGTATCTGGGAATTAGTATTTGTTTTCTGTGGAATCAAACTGTTTGGCTTCTTACCAATACCTTTACCTAAGGAAGAACTACAGCTAGCAGCTTTTTTATTGCACTATAGCGTCGTGTGGCTAGCAGTTTTTATTAGTTCACAAAGCCTCATGCGAATTATTTTTATCCGTTGGCGTTTCCGGGGTGGAGAGTGGTTGTAAAATCTCAAATCATTAAAACTAATTTAATCAAAAATTCAAAATTAAATCGCAAATAAAAAAGTCGCTCGACAAATTTGCCAACATACGGAGTTTTTGACTACTTCTTTTTTGCTACCAATATTTTTTGTTTTCTCTGGACTAAACACTCAAATTTGATTGTTAAACACGCCTATTTTGTGGGGGATTACGCTCTTAATTATGGCGATGCCTACGGCGGTAAACTACGCAATTCTCGGTAAGGGTATTGTTTGTATGTTGGCTGCAAAATTGGCGGGAGAAAATTGGCGCGAATCAGCAACTATCGGCGCTCTCATAAATGCTCGTGGTTTGATGGAGTTAATCATCCTGAATATTGGTCTGGAACAAGGTGTAATTAACCCAACTTTATTCACTATAATGGTCATTATGGGAGTCATTACTACCCTTATGGCATCACCACTAATTGCCTTATTATTGCACGGTACAAGCTATGATGAATCTTCCGATTAAGCAAATTTAAATATAAAATTAATTACCTAGTAATTAGGTAAAATTCTCTGCTTTAATTCTGGCTATAACCGCTAATTTTTTGTAGTGGCATTTAAGTAGCATTACAAACTGACTGCCCATTACCTATTTTTGGTTAAATCGGAAGTTTTTCTACCTTTAGCTCCTAAATCATCAGAATTCATTTTCCGCAACTGTATCCTGACAGTGGGTATATTTAACAAGCTTGACATTTTCTAGTCTTTTAAAGAATCATCTTAGAAAAACCAGATAGTCACTTTTGAGGAAACCATGCACATAGTTATTCTCGTTCTGGTTGAGGTGCTGATTGTTATTGGACTTTCACGGCTAGTAGGACTAGGATTCCGTTCCATTAAGCAACCGCTAGTAATTGGTGAAATTGTCGCTGGGATTATGCTCGGCCCATCTTTATTTGGTTTAGTTGCTCCCGATCTAGCAGTTACTTTGTTTCCACCTGAAACTTTTCCTTTTCTAAATGTTTTGTCTCAGGTGGGACTAATATTTTTCATGTTTCTGATTGGGCTAGAACTAAATCCAAAATACCTCAGCGGACAATTAGAAGTAGCTGTTTTAACTTCTCACGTCAGTATTTTGGTGCCCTTTTCCTTAGGAACATTGCTAGCGCTGATACTTTATCCCCTAGTTTCCAACGCTAGCGTATCCTTCACTGCCTTCACCTTGTTTTTAGGGGCGGCGATGTCGATGACCGCCTTTCCGGTGTTAGCGCGAATCATTACGGAAAACAATTTACAAGGAACGCGTTTAGGAACCTTGGCGTTAACTTGTGCAGCAGTGGATGATGTGACAGCTTGGTGTTTGTTAGCAGTAGCGATCGCAGTCGCTCGGACTGGCGACTTTGCTGGTGCCATACCCACAATTATCGCCAGCATAATCTACATCGCCTTGATGCTGACGGTAGGACGTTGGTTCCTCCAACGCATTGCTACCCATTACCTCCGGGCGGGACGCCTCAGCCAATTGCTGCTAGCTGGGATTTATATGGGCGTAGTTGCGTCAGCACTAATCACCGAACTAATTGGCATTCACTTAATTTTTGGGGCATTTTTACTGGGTGCAGCCATGCCCAAAAATGAAGATTTAGTGCGGGAATTAGCAGTAAAAACCGAAGATTTTGTGCTGATATTCTTGCTGCCAATATTTTTTGCCTACAGTGGTTTGCGGACGCAAATAGGCTTGCTCAACCGTCCCGAATTGTGGCTTTTGTGTGCGTTGGTTTTAGTAGTGGCGATCGCATCGAAATCAAAATTGTCCAAGCTCCAGATCCAATTCAAGCTGTAGTTGAAGCTTCAAAAAGCGTAGACCTGACAATTGCTGGTACCAGCCGCACTTGGGGTATTGAGCGTCAAACATTAGGAAGATATACAGATCAACTAGCCATCCAATGTTCCTCCTCCCTGCTGATTACCCGCCGCTACAGTCAAGTCACCGCTCATCTAGCTTCCGTACTTCCTGAAATTATTAGTCAAAAACCAACATTAAGCAGTTGAGATTATGAATCATTTCAACTTCAAATCTTTAGCTTTTTACGGAGTAGCAATAAGCTCAGTGCTACTGTTGTTTAAAGTTGTAACAGCCTATGGGGAAAACAATCTCAAGGCTCCTCCTCCAGTTAACGGACGGTATCGTTTAACCCTGGCTGAAAATTTGCCGAACTGTGAAAAATCGGATACCCTGACGTTAAACGTTGAGCAGTCAGGTATTTACTTAAATGCCTCAGTATTACCAGCGATCGCTAACGTCGATACTGACGAAAAGCTCTCTCTCACAGGAATCTTAAAAAATCAACAGTTAAATTTATCTGGAAAAGTTGGCAGATCAATCCTTTGTAATATTCCTCGCCCCCAAAATGATCCTCTCAACTCAGTCACAATTCAAATGCAACTTATGGATAAAGCTAATATCACAGGTCAATTAACCATAAAGGGCATTCCGCAAACTCTGAAATTTACCGCTGTGCCCCAAAAAGCTCAGGAAAAATCTCAGAAAAACAGTCATTGAATTGGGCAATGGGGAAGGAATTGAAAGGGCGAGGTAAACGGCAATGTGAGCGCATTGTATGGGTTTTATGGAGCAGAAAAAAATGGATCAGGGACTCAAACAGCTACTTAGCATCAGTCTATTAGGCTTTTATGCAGCGATCGCCCTCGAAACTTGCAGCACTGCCGCTACACCACTGGCAAAGCTGAATAATTGGCGTTTTTCACCCAAGACACAGCAACTTGAAATCACCCTTTCAGCAAACACAACCCCCCGTTATTTCTATCTAGCCCAACCCCCTCGCCTGGTTCTAGATTTACCGAATACTAAATTGGGCAAAATTACCACGCAACAAAATTATTCTGGAGCAACCCGCAGCATTCGCATTTCTCAACTGAACGCAAACGCCACACGCATTGTCCTAGATTTAGCACCAGGGACTGTTTTAGATCCAAAGCGGGTACAACTGCAACCCGTTTCCCGAAAAAATTCTACTCGCTGGGTGTTACGTCCGGTTATTTCTGGCAAAACTACTGCCGTGAAACCAGGAAAATCCCCACCTTCACCCAAGAAACAACCTCAAACACCGTATAAGTCACAGCCGCCTAGTAAAGTACCTGCAAATTCTAGTAACCCACAAGCAGACTTACTCAAAGTCCCACCTCCATCCAATCAACTGCCCCCAACAATTACTACTAACTCAGAGCAGCCTTTTGTTACCGTACCTCCTCTAACTCCGAATACATCCTTTCAACAACCTAGCTTCATTCTTCCCCCTCCTTCTTTCCCAAATCAACCCGGTAATTTAAATAGCATTCCCTCTTTTGGTATATCTGAATTTCCAATTCCAACAGTCCCCAATGTTGCCAATCCCCAGGTAATAGAGTTTGGTCAACCTTTACCCAAAACCATATTCAAATAGGGCATTGGGCATTGGAGATATCTTGCAAAAGTCCCTAACACCCCGCCCCCAACACCTCCCCGCTCTTCGGGAGGGGAGACAAAGCGTAGCTTTGGCGGGGTGGGGTTCTTATTTTTGATTTATGCAAGAGGTCTTTGAACTCCATTAATGAGTCTTTGAACTCCACTCCTCTGCCCCGTGCCCCAATATGGTATTACTTTCCTCCAACTAACTCCTTCACCTTGTTGATAATGCTCACTGGATCAATACCTTGATATGGGTACTGTTCCCACAAACCACCGCAACCTTCTTTATGAGTTCCAATATGAGCATATTTGGGAGTCAACCCCCTCTCAAGCAACCAGGAACCAAAACGGCTACCTAAGCCAGTCCGACGGTTGAAGGCTTCTACTACAAGCACAAAGGGAGCATTACCAATTTTGGTGATTATTTCTTCATCAATAACGTTTAGGGTTGCCTTATTAATCAAACCAACGTCTAGCCCTTCTTGCTGAAGACGCTCGACGGCATCAACTGCACGGTAGAGAGCATCACCAAAAGTAACAATGTAGCCTTGTGTCCCCTCTCGTATAACCTCATCTTTGCCAGGAACAAATTTGTAGCCACTGCCAAAGAAGTCATTGCCGTTGCTGTCTTTAATATTGGGTACCTTGGAACGGGTGGAAAAAATAAACCGCAGTCCCGGTTCAAAAAACACAGCTTCTACACAAGCTGTCATTTGATTAACATCTGCCGGAAAGTACAGCCGTGTTTCATAGCCATCATCCAAGCCATTGTCAGCAAACATATTGTTCAAACCGAAGTGGCAGGTGTTATCTGCCATATCATCTATACCCGCATGAGAAAAGTGACACAGCACATTGGAATAGTTCAGCCGTGCCATTGTGATTTCTGAAATACACATTTCTAAGAAGGCGCTGAAAGTCGCAAAAATACCTTGCTTGCCCTTCTCCATCCCGAATCCAGCAGCAGCAGAGAAGTTGCCCCGTTCCATGATGCCAGAGGAAATAAATATTTCTGGGTATGTATCGTGAATTTTCTTTAAACCGCAGGAGCCTTCTAGGTCAGTATCAATGACCTTAACTTTTTCTTTACGCTCCGCTTCACTCATGCGACTGAGGACGGCTACCACGGCTTCACCAAAGACATTGCGGTTAGCGCCCCATTTGTCACTAGAACCCAGAAATGTATAGGTTTGCTTGGGTTTCTCAATACTTTTCAGGTATTCAACCGCCGCAGTTTGTCCACGAGATTCTAGATACTTAACTGCTAAATCTACAGAAATTACATCATGACCGTGAGTGGAGCCTTCTAAACCTTCAATACCAGGGCACATTGGGCGTTTGTTGACGAGAGCGATCGCTCCGGGAGTATTTACAACTTCGCTCATCCGATGGTATAAATCGTCTAAGTCTTCTCCATTTGCCTGAAGCACCTTCAACCCGTGACCTTCTAAAGTTTTGGCAACACTGAAACCAGGTAAATATTTAGAGGGATGTCCAGCGATCGTTACATCGTTGTCATCAATGATCAACTTGACGTTGAGATGTTGAGCAACAGCCAAACGAGCCGCTTCAGCATTGTTACCTTCCTGCTGCGAACCATCAGAACCAAGACAGACAACAACCTTGCCTGGATTTGCGATCGCCACACCATTGATGTAAGGCCAAAGATGCCCCAGCCGTCCAGAACTAAATTTTACACCAGGAGTTAGCCCTAGTTCCGGGTGTCCTGGCAAATGAGAATGTGCTTCCCGATAACGCAGAAGTTGCTCGGCAGGTAAGTCACCATGCAACGTTGCCATCAGGTATTGAGTAGCAACTCGATGTCCTGCTTCATCAAAGAAAATCGGCACAAATTGCTCTGACGCTCCCCGGAAGAAGGCATCAAGGATCATCACCTCTGGCACTGTATCATAAGGCCCACCAGTATGACCACCAACTCCTCTAGCAGCGCCAGTGGCCGTAAAAAAGACGATCGCATCTCGGCAGAGTTGAATATTCGCTTTTAGAGTCTCTCGCTGTTCATCTGTGAGGCTCGAATTTGCTGGATTGAGCGCTAACGGTTTGTAAGCACCGAGATCAATTGGAAATTGGGTATTTTGGGTATTAATAATAGTCATGGCTTATTTAGTAAAGGGGACTGGGAACTCTGACAATTCAGGTTATCTGGAAAACCTCTCTCTAAATCTCTCTCCTAAAAGGAGAGAGACTTTGAATTTCCCCCCTTCCCGCGTCGGGAAGGGGGTTAGGTTTTTCGTGGGTTTTTCCACATGACCTGAATTGTCAGATTGGGAGCTAAGGCCAAGCACTTGGAACCATCTGGTTTCATCAAATGCCAAAATCAATACATTCAACAGTGTATGAATGTGCTTGAATTCGATTCAAGTTACGGATTACCGTACAAAAACCTGTACACGAATAAGTATAAACTCACAAACGGGCAACTTCAAGACCAAAAACGCAATTTCAGGAAAATTAATTATGTTAACTGCTGAACGACGACAATTTATTTTGGAAATTCTTCGTCGTGAGAAAAAGGTACTTTCAACAGAACTCAGTGCTGTTCTCAAGGTTTCTGAGGATACGATTCGGCGGGACTTGAGAGAGTTGGCAGAAGTTGGACTATTACAACGTGTTCATGGGGGAGCGCTCCTGAAATCTCCAGCGATCGCCAGTTATAGCGATCGCCAAAAACAAGCGCCAAAAGAAAAGGAAGCGATCGCTCGTGCAGCAGCAAAGTTAATTTCTACAGGACAGGTAGTGATTTTAGATGGAGGTACGACAACTCTCCAGATAACCCGTCATTTGCCCCTAGATTTGCAAGCAACAGTCATCACAAACAGTCCACCAATTGCCATTGCATTAGCAGAACATCCCCATATAGAAGTTGTCATGTTAGGTGGACAACTCTACAAAAAAGCCTTGGTGAACGTGGGTACTGTTACGATTGAAACATTACGGATGATTCGTGCAGATTTGTGTATGTTGGGAGTTTGCAGTTTGCACCCAGAGGTTGGGATTAGTGTACCTAATCTAGACGAAGCGCACGTCAAACGAGCCATGATTGCTGGTTCGGCTGAGGTAGTAGGATTAGTGACAGCAGGAAAATTGGACACCGCTAGCCCTTATGTAGTGGAGTCCATTAGTGCATTGACTTACTTAGTAACTGCACCTACAGTATCTGATGAGATGCTGATTGCCTACAAAGCTTTAGGCTTGACCATTATACGTGCTGAGTACGATTGACACTCCCCTGGCTAAAGCCAAGGGGATTCTTAAAACATTACTGCCTTAATATCCCGTTTTAAATGGGTTCCCAGGCTCACCACGTTTGCACAGTTAGTGCGTGGTGATATCTCCTCAAAGTT
>Ga0209591_10000764_pt1 | contig 41155 bp, 28 predicted proteins | sample MAT01_FD_187207 | JGI IMG/M metagenome (GOLD analysis project Ga0209591, IMG submission 187207) | Freshwater microbial communities from Lake Fryxell liftoff mats and glacier meltwater in Antarctica - MAT-01 (SPAdes) (version 2) | ecosystem: Environmental > Aquatic > Freshwater > Ice > Liftoff...
ACGGTGGTCTGGAAAGAAGATGGCTTTAGTAAACGGCAATTCGAACGGAGCCTAGCTAACCATTGGACTTGTAAAAACGCCCGCAGGTGCGGGCGTCGTGGCGTTGCGGCGTACCTTCGCCGCTAGCCGCTCGCGACCCGCGCCGGAGCTGTGCCTTCATAAATCAAATACGGCTTGGCTGAGCCTTCGATCACCGCTTCGTCCAAAACAATTTTTCGAACGTTTTCGAGTGATGGCAGCTCGTACATGCTGTCGAGCAAGACCTGTTCCAAAATGGTGCGCAATCCGCGCGCGCCGGTCTTACGCTTCATGGCTTTAATTGCGATGGCTTTTAGCGCGTCGGGGCGAAATTCAAGGTCGCAACCTTCCATTTCGAACAGCCGCTTGAACTGCTTGGTAATCGCATTTTTCGGCTCCACCAAGATTTGAATAAGTGCCTCTTCATCCAATTCCTCAAGCGTGGCGACCACTGGCAGTCGTCCAACAAACTCGGGGATCAAACCGAATTTAACAAGATCTTCCGGCTCGACTTCGCTCAACACTTGACCCATTCGTCGCGCGTTGCTCTTGCTGCGCACTTCGGCAGAAAAGCCAATTCCGGTAGTTTCTGATCGCTGCTGGATCACTTTTTCTAAACCCGAAAAAGCACCGCCGCAGATAAACAGAATATTGCGTGTGTCTACCTGCAAAAACTCCTGCTGCGGATGTTTGCGCCCGCCTTGCGGCGGCACTGAGGCGATCGTGCCTTCGATCAGTTTAAGCAAAGCCTGCTGGACGCCTTCACCAGAAACATCGCGGGTGATCGATGGGTTTTCACTCTTTCGCGAAATCTTGTCGATCTCATCGATGTAAACAATCCCGGTCTGCGCTTTTTCGACGTCGTAGTCGCACTTTTGCAGCAGCTTCTGGATGATATTTTCAACGTCTTCACCCACATAACCGGCTTCGGTCAAGGTGGTTGCGTCTGCAATAGTGAAAGGCACATTGAGCAAGCGTGCGAGTGTTTCAGCAAGCAAGGTTTTGCCTGAGCCTGTCGGCCCAATTAGCAAGATATTGCTCTTCGAGAGCTCTACTTCTTCAGATTTGCCGCGTGATTCCAGGCGCTTGTAGTGGTTATAAACCGCAACTGCCAGAACTTTTTTCGCACGCATTTGCCCAATCACGTACTGATCAAGCACCGTTAAAATTTCTTGCGGTTTCGGCAAACTCGAGCGCGCCGTAGTAGCTTTTTCTTCGAGCTCCTCGCGAATGATGTCGTTGCACAACTCAACGCACTCATCGCAAATGAAAACGCTCGGTCCGGCAATTAGCTTGCGCACTTCGTGCTGCGATTTACCGCAAAACGAACAGTACAAAATCTTGCCACTGTCGCTGCCGCGTGTGCGACCGTCTTCACCAATTGCCATCAGTTACGCCCCACGTTGAACCGAATCGATAAACGCAAACAACATCCGTTAACTCTCAACCGCGCGGCGGTCCAGCACCGTATCGATCAACCCATACTTCACCGCATCATGGGCACTCATAAAGTTGTCGCGGTCGGTGTCTTTCTCTAGACGCTCAACGGGCTGGCCGCAATGAAAAGCGAGCAGCTCGTTCAAGCGACGACGGATCGCCAAAATTTCGCGCGCGTGAATATCGAAATCCGACGCCTGGCCGCTGAACCCACCGAGTGGCTGATGGATCATGATGCGGCTGTGCGGCAACGAAAAACGCTTGGACTTGGCGCCCGCAGCTAAGAGGATCGCACCCATACTGGCCGCTTGACCGATACACATTGTCGACACTTGCGGCTTGATGAATTGCATCGTGTCGTAGATGGCCATACCAGCCGTCACTGAGCCGCCCGGTGAATTGATATACAAGTTGATGTCTTTGTCTGGGTTCTCAGATTCGAGAAACAAAAGTTGTGCCACGATGACATTTGCCATGTAGTCGTCAACTGGGCCCACCAAAAACACCACGCGCTCTTTGAGCAAACGCGAGTAAATGTCGAAAGCCCGCTCGCCGCGCGAGGTTTGTTCAACCACCATCGGCACGAGATTCAAATTCTTTATTTCAGCCATTTGGCTAATCTCCCAAAAATGAGGACGCGGAGCGTGCACTTGCGCTGCACTGTAACAAATACCCGCCCGACAGGCGTTTACATGTAGACAGTGACGCGCAATTGCAAGCCGCCGCGAACCGTGCGGATTAGGCGCCGGGTCGCATGATTTGGGTAAAGGTTGACGCTTGGGTTTCGGACTGCGCGTGGTCAGCAATCCATTCAGCAACTTGCTCTTCCAGAACCGTGGATCTGAGCGAATCGAGCAATTCTGGCTTGCCTAAATAGTAATTTACAACCGACGCCGGATCTTCATAGGTCGAGGCTAACTGCATGAGCTGCTTGTTGACCCGCTCCGGATCGACGCTAATTTTCTGCTCGGTGGCGATCGACGACAAGATCAACCCAGCACGTACCCGAGTCTGAGCGCGCTCCATAAACCCGTCCAGAGGCGGCACTTGCGCGGCCGGTCCGTACATTCGCTTGTTCTGATCAGCCGCCTGATTTTGCAGCGCTTGCGCCTCGCGAGTAATCAAACTCTGCGGAACCGCGAGATCCTGATGCGCTTCCACCAAACGCTCGACTACCTCTGAACGCAGCCGCGAACTCAGCGTTTGCGCGAGTTCGCGCTCGAGATTGCGGGTCACATCTTGCTTTAGCGCCTCAACCCCACCGTCTTGAATGCCGAACAGCTTGACGAAGTCATCGTCAAGCGCTGGCAGGTTGGCCATTTGCACGCGAACCAGCTTGGCTTGCACTTTCAACGTTTTACCGGCGACTGCAGCCTGGCGAAACTCAGCCGGAAAGCTCACTTCAAAGGATTTCTCGTCAGCAGCGCTCGAATCGATGAAGGCGTCTTCGAATGCCGTGAGGTAGGAGCCGGAGCCGATAATCATCCCAACGCGCTCTTCGCCTTCAACTGGGAATCGATCCGCACCTTCGCCTGCGCTAAATGAGAGGAAAATCAGATCGCCTTTCTCAGCCGGACCCGCGCGATCCGTCCAGGTGCGACGCTGCAAGCGCAGCGTTTCAATCATGTCCTCAACGTCTTTCTCGCCCACATTCGCGCTCAAGCGCTTGATCTTGAGGCTAGTCACGTCGATCGAACCGATCTCTGGCATCACTTCGAACTGCGCTAAGAAGCTCAGGTCGCCCGACTCAGCACCGGTCAGATCGCTAATTTGCGGAAACGCAGCCGGGTTCAACCCTTCTTTCGTGACTGCCTCGGTCCACGACTTTTGAATCACCTCGCCAAGCACCTCCTGGCGAATTTGCCTCGAGTAGCGCTGCTCAACCACTTTCATGGGTACTTTTCCCGGACGAAAACCGTCTATCCGTACACGTGCGCCCATGTCTTTCAGACGCTTACTCACCTCTGAGGAAAGCTGCGAGCCCGGCACTTGAATGCGCATTTCGCGCGCTAAAGGGCCAGTCGTGTTAACGGTAAATTCCATGGGTACTCCGGGAAGTCTCAAAAGACAGGATTGGTGCGAAAGGGGAGACTCGAACTCCCAAGGGTTGCCCCGCTGGAACCTAAATCCAGTGCGTCTACCAATTTCGCCACTCTCGCGTTAAGGGAAAAATGTTTACCAGGGCGATTGGTCAACATGTTTTATGGTGGTGGGCTGCCAGGGACTCGAACCCCGAACCTACTGATTAAGAGTCAGCTGCTCTACCTTTGAGCTAGCAACCCGCGTCGCTCGAAGTGCTCCATCCTTGGTCGCTAATCATCACTGTCGGTGCCTGCTTACGATAGCTGCGATTGACAACTACCTGCAAAAATTTGGGGTGGATGACGGGGCTCGAACCCGCGACAGCCGGAATCACAATCCGGGACTCTACCAACTGAGCTACAACCACCGTTCTTTAAAAAATTACTCACTTCAATCGTTGCGCCGGTACATTGGCGCGCCCGACAGGAATCGAACCTGTAACCGCCGGCTTAGAAGGCCGGTGCTCTATCCGGTTGAGCTACGGGCGCAAAAATGACCCTTCACAACGACCGCCAAAGCTGGTCGGGGTAGAGGGATTTGAACCCCCGACACCCTGCTCCCAAAGCAGGTGCGCTACCAGACTGCGCTATACCCCGATAAATCCAAAACCCGGTAAACAATTCAAATCCCAGCACCCCTCATGCATTCTCTAATGCCTGCGTGGCCGCCAAGTGTATGCAACGAAGGAGTGACTGGTCAATGCACGAGTTGAGGCTCGTTCGCCGGTAAGACCAGATTCAACTTTAGAAGGTGTGGTGCGCCCGGAGAGATTCGAACTCCCGGCCTCATGGTTCGTAGCCATGCGCTCTATCCAACTGAGCTACGGGCGCGTTGCGAGCCGCCTATTAAAGCGAACTCGCGACTAATTTGTCAATCAGCTTTTTATTCGGTAATCGCGACCGGATAGCTACCAAGTACTTTAATCATCGCCGATGCAGGCCCGAGTTGCCCCAACACCGCCTCCAGACGGCTGTCGTTAATATGACCTTCAACGTCGATGAAAAACGCGTAATCCCATTTACCCTGCCGCGACGGGCGCGATTCGATGCGGGTCATGCTGATTCCTGCTTTAGCAAGCGGATCGAGCAGGTGATAAAGCGCACCGGGCTGATCGCGCACGGTTAGCAGCAGCGAGGTTTTATCGCGGCCTGACGCGCCAAGGATTTCGCGACCAATGACCAGAAATCGCGTGGTGTTATCGGCGCGATCTTCGATGTGCCGAGCGAGTAGATTCAGACCATAAATGTCAGCGGCGTTTTCGTTGCCGATCGCACCGCAGTCCTCGGCGTTGCGCGCGCGGCGCGCCGCTTCGGCATTCGAACTCACGGCGATGCGCTCGGCTTTGGGCAAGTTCTTGCGCAGCCAGCCGCGGCATTGCGCGAGTGATTGGGCGTGCGCATACACCCGCTCAATCGAGCACAAATCACGCGCCTTGCTCATGAAGTTTTGATTGACCCGCAGTTCTACCTCCCCGGCGATCTTAAGCTCAGACACCAAAAACATATCAAGCGTTGAATTGACCGCACCTTCTGTCGAATTTTCAACCGGCACAACGCCAAAATCGGCGACTGCGGATTCAACTTCCTGAAAAACCTCCTCAATGGTCGCCACCGGCAGGCCTTTTACCGAGTGCCCAAAATGCTTGAGCACGGCCGCTTGCGTGAAGGTGCCTTCCGGGCCCAAATAGGCGATTTTCAGCGGCTCCTGCTGAGCCAAACAGGCGCTCATAATTTCGCGGAAAACCCGCAGCAGTTCCGCATTACTCAGCGGCCCTTCATTGCGATCGATGACCATGCGCAGCACCTGGCTTTCGCGCTCAGGTCGATAGTAGTCAACGGCCGCTTTCAATTTGCCTTTGGCAATGCCCACTTGACGCGCAAACTGCGCGCGTTCACTGATCAGCGCCTGGATCTGAAGATCAATCGAATCGATGCGCGCGCGCACTTCCTCCAGCTTGAGCGTGGGCTTAGGCATTTCGCCTAGATCACTCTAACCGACAAAATACCTTCGATCGCGCCAATCGCGGCCTGGGTCTCAACGCTCACCGCTGACTCAACGTCCAGCACGTTGTAGGCCACCTCGCCGCGCGACGCATTTTGCATCTGCACAATGTTGAGCTTCGCGTTGCCGAGCACCTGGCTGAGCTGGCCGATCATGTTGGGTTGATTAAGGTTAGCGACACACAGCCGCGCCGCTCCTTCGCGCGCCAGCCGCAGATTCGGAAAATTGACCGAGTTGGAAATATTGCCGCGTTCAAGGTATTCGCGCACCTGATCAGCGACCATCACCGCGCAATTTTCTTCAGCCTCCTCGGTCGATGCGCCCAAATGTGGCAGCGAGATCGCGCTGGGATGGTGGATCAAATGCGGCGTTGGGAAATCCGACACGTAGCGGCTCAGTTTCTTGGCGTTCAACGCGTCCAACAGCGCTTCCTCGTCGACCACTGCTTCACGCGAGAAATTCAACAAAACCGCGCCATGCTTCATCACATGAAATGCCGGGCGACCGACGATGCCACGGGTCGCGTCGTTGAGCGGGACGTGCACGCTGATGAAATCGGAATGTGCGAGCAGGTCTTGCAAGCTGGCCGCTTTCTCAACGTCTGATGAGAGCTTCCAAGCGCCGTCGATGGTCATGTGCGGGTCATAGCCCAAAACGCGCATGCCAAGCGCTCGGGCGGAGTTGGCCACTTGCACGCCGATCGCGCCCAAGCCAATCACGCCCAGAGTCTTTTTGGGTAGCTCTACGCCGACAAAGTTTTTCTTGCCGTCTTCAACCAGCTTGTTGAGATCGGCGGCCTGCGGATCGAGCCCGGCCACAAAAGCCAACGCCTCAGGAATATTTCGCGCAGCCAACAGAATGCCGGTTAGCACCAGTTCTTTGACGGCATTGGCGTTCGCGCCCGGCGTGTTGAACACCGGCACGCCAAGCTTTGACCACTTGGCAATCGGGATGTTGTTGGTGCCCGCCCCTGCCCGCCCGACCGCTTTGATCGACGCAGCCGCGGTGTAGTTGTGCAAGTCAAACGAGCGCAACAAAATGGCGTCGGCATCGCTTAAGTCTTTTCCAAGGCGATAGTGGGTTAGCGGGAAACGATCCAATCCGGACTGCGCGATATTGTTGAGCGTCAAAATCTTAAACATCTGCGGTTATCCGTTGGTGCGGGCGAATTCGCCCATAAACTGGGTGAGGGCATGGACGCCTTCTTCCGGCATCGCGTTATAAATCGATGCACGCATCCCGCCGACATCGCGATGGCCGGCCAAAGAGTCGAGCCCGGCGGCAGAGGCTTGCTTGACAAACTGCGCTTCTAACTCGGGCTTGGCGAGTCGAAAAATTACGTTCATGGTTGAGCGCGCGCGCCGAGCGATCGGATTGGAATAGAAATCCGAGCAATCGATAAAGTCATAGAGATGTGCAGCTTTGCGCTGGTTGCGCTCGCCGATAGCCTGCAAGCCGCCCTGCGCTTGAATCCACTTAAACACCAAGCCCGCCACGTACCACGAAAACGTAGGCGGTGTGTTGAGCATCGACTCGCCGTCGGCGTTGGCTTTGTAGCTGAAGATCGGGCTCAAGCTTGCGGGTGCACGTTCGACCAGATCTGGGCGGATGATCAAAATAACCAATCCTGACGGGCCGATGTTCTTTTGCGCGCCTGCGTAAATCACGCCATATTGGCTCACATCCAGCGGACGCGAAAGGATCGTAGAGGACAAATCCGCAACGATTGGAACATCACCCACAGCGGGCAATTCGTGCATTTCCAGGCCGCCGATGGTTTCATTTGGCGTGACGTGCACGAAGGCCGCGTTGGGCGTTAAGCGATAGTCGGCCGCGTCGGGCACATCCAAGAATTTCCCGGCTTCAGTGCTTGCGGCGACGTTTACTGCACACAAATGCTTGGCGTAAGCAGCCGCTTTCTTGCCCCAAGCGCCGGTGATTACGTAATCAGCAGCTTGGTCTGGACGCGCAATATTCATTGGAATTTGCGCGAAATGCTGCGTGGCACCGCCTTGCAGAAACAGCACTTTGTAGTCACCCGGCACGCTCAACAGCGAGCGCAAATCGCTCTCAGCCTGCTTGGCCATCGCGACAAAAGCTCGTCCGCGATGCGAGACCTCCATCACCGAGGCACCGCACCCCGACCATTCCAACATCTCATCACGAACTTGCTCTAAAACGGGCAGCGGCAGCGCGGCTGGTCCGGCGCTGAAATTAAACAAACGAGCCAAAGGGAGAACCTCAAATGGGTGGGATGCATGGGAACTGATCGATGTTATGCCGCAGTGCAGCACATAAGCAAACAACCCAAGTAGATAAAAGTTACAGGGCGGGGCGAATCTTCGCGCGCAAAAACTTTTGTTCAAACTCGTGCGCTGGGATGGCTTTGGAGAACAAAAATCCCTGCGCCTGATCGCACGACAGCGTGCTCAAATAATCAAGCTGACTTTGCTGCTCCACGCCCTCGGCGACGAGCTCAATGCCCAAATCAATCGCGAACTGCGCGATGGTCCGCACGATTGCGCGATGGCGCCGGTTATCGTCCAGATCGACGATAAAACTGCGGTCAATTTTTAGAGTATCAAACGGCGCCAGCGAGAAGGACACCAATGACGAATAGCCGGTGCCAAAATCGTCAACCACCAATTTGACGCCAAGATCCTTCAGCGCGTGCAAGACCCGCACTGTCTCACCTTCGCGGTGCCGGAAGACGGTTTCGGTCACCTCCAGGCGCAACAGCTCCGGTGCGAATTGAAGGTCTTCCAATGTTTGCGCAAGCTGCGCAACAAAGTCCGGCTGGGAAAACTGCGAGTCGTCGATATTGACCGCGATTCCCGATAGCGACGCGTCCGGATACAGCGCCATCCAGGCTTTCATTTGTGCACAGGCTTCGCCCAAAACCCACCAGTCGATCTTGACGATCAGCCCAGTCTCATCGGCCACCCGCAAGAATCGATCTGGACCAATCAGCCCATGCGTGGGGTGTTCCCAGCGCAGCAATGCCTCAGCTGCGACCACTTCGCGTGTGAGGATTGACACGATCGGTTGATAGAACACGCGCAGCTCGCCGCGATCTATTGCCAGGCGCAGCTCAGTTTCAAGCTCTTGGCGCAGCACGGCGCGTTCGCGCATGGAGCTGTCGAACAGTGCGTACGAAGCGTTGCCTTGAGACTTGGCTTGGTACAACGCAACGTCGGCGTCGCGCAAGACGTGTTCGCTAAGCTGCTCGGCGTCGGCGCCGACGAGTGCGATCCCAATGGATGCTGACGAAAATACCAGGTGTTGGCTCATCTGAAAGCCGGGTCGCATTCCTTGCAAAACATGCCGCGCGAGGTCTTTCGCGGCGGCCCCATCCACGTTCTGCGCGAGCAAGATAAATTCATCACCACCGTAGCGTGAGACCACCGTGCTCGGCGGGCACAGCGCAGTTAGCCGATGCGCAAAACTAACCAGCAGATCGTCACCAACGGCATGCCCCAGGCTGTCGTTGACTACTTTAAATCCGTCCAGATCAATCAGTAAAACGGCCGCCTGACGTTGCTGGGGATCATTCAGAAACCGCGCCAGCTCGAGTGAAAACCCAAATCGATTGAGCAGGCCGGTCAACGTGTCGTGCTGTGCCTGAAACTCAAGCTTCTGCGCCGCCGCGCGCCGCTCGGTGATGTCTTGGACGCTGCCTTCAATACTGCTTTGCACGCCGTTGACGTCAGTGACCGCGCGTACGTTGCACAGCACCCAGATAGACGTACCGTCGCGACGCCTAAGCTGACGCTCAATGTTGAAGATTCGGCCCTCTTCGCGCAGCCGGCGGCGCGTCGATTCGCGGTCCACTTCGTTGGCGTAAACTTCGGCGATGTTGCCGATCACTGCAAGCGCAGCGCTCGGCGACTCAAAGCCCAAGAGCTCAGCAAGCGTTTGGTTCACCTCGAGCAATTCGCCACTAAACGTAGTGCGAAACATGCCCACGACGGCTTCAGTAAACAGGCTTCGGTACTTTGCTTCCGCTTCGACCAGTACTTTCTGACTGCGCGCTTCTTGGGTGATATCGCGCATCGTACCGGTCGAGGCAATGCCGCCTTCGTAATCAACCGCATCGGCGCGTATTGCAAAGCGTCGAATGGAGCGATCTTTGCAGACCAGTTCAATTTGATAGGCCTGCACCACGCGCGAGCCTTTTTCGCGATCCATCTTGCGATTGAGTTGCTCATTGAACGAGGTCGGGGCGACCGAATCCATGTAACGCTGCTGGATGAGCTCGCTCGGCAAGTAACCCAGCATTTGAGCAAAGGCGAGATTGCAGAACTTCACGATGCCGTCCTGAATCAAAAATACACCGTCGCGCAGATTTTCAACCAGCACGCGGTAGAGCTCATTGGCCTCGCGCACGCGTCGTTCACGATCCACCAGCTCGGAAATATCCACAAGCGTCCCTTCATAAAACAGCACCGCCCCGGTTTCATCGCGGATTGCGCGTGCGTTTTCGCTGACCCAAATTTCCTCGCCGTCGGCGCGGCGCATTCTCGCTACTTTCGCGGTCACAAAGCCGCGCTCAAACAGCTCTGCGCTAATGCTGCGGCCGAGCTCCTGATCGACATACAGCTGTGCCACCTGGCCCGACACTTTTTGGATCATCTCGTGGGTTGAAGCGTAGGCAAACATCCGTGCGAGCGCAGGATTGATCGCGAGAAAGCCTTGGTGTTCGGGGAGACTGCGGTAGATGCCTTCCTGCGCGTCCTGAAATAGCGAAAAGTAGCCATCGAGTTCGCGACGCATCGATACCCAGCGATCGCCGTAGGCACGCACGTCTTGCACCAGCAGTAGCGCTAGCGCGATGCCGTCTCGAGCGAACGGCTCGATCGACAGAATACCGTCGTAAAAACGCGAATCCGCTGCGACAAAACTAAACGGTTCACGCAGGCGCGGGTCGCCAGAATTTTGCAATTCACTCAGGATCCGGCGCTTTTGGTCCTCGCGCCAAAGCGTCATATCGAGCAACTGCGCGCCGGTTAGGTCGCTCGGACTGCGCCCCACGACGCGCGCAAAGATAGGGTTGACTTCAACGATCCGCCCATCCGGTCGGTGCAGCAGAGCGACCAGACTCGACCCGTTAAAACCGCTGATAAAACCGCTACCCATCGGCACAACTCGCCGGTTAGCTACGCAAGTACCAGACGAGCACGCCAGAGCAAATCGCAATCAGGCCGATCAAGGAGAACCACAGCCAATCTGGCATCTCTGAAATAAAATCACCGGAAGGTGCCGTGTTGCTCACTGCGGGGGTGTCGAGTGCGTTCAGCGGTGGCGGTGATTCGAGCTCGATGCGCCGCATCACGCCAGTGGAATTTGGATTGCTTGGGAGAGGGGTAATGCTAACCGGGCGGTAACCTGGCGCTTCGATGAGAAAGCGTTGCCCGCCGATCAGAATTTGGTCGTTTGGCTTGAGTATTGCCGATTCAAATTCGTGCCCATTGACCTCTACGCGATTACCCGCAGCAGCGGCTCGCAAAAAAATCCCAGCCAGATCTAAGTCAATCGAGCAGTGGTGAGCGGCGGCGTGCTCTGGCGGCAAATCCACATCGCAATCGGGATCGCTGCCGAAGCGTAAGGTGTCGCGCAAATGCGCCGCGCGCCCGCTCCAATCGCCGCTCAAGCCGCGCAGCAAAACACGCGGATAGCTGCCGCTGACGGTTTCGCGAGTCACATCCCGTGCAGGCGGCGTTTCGCGATTCCCGTCGTTGCTTTTCAGTGCGATATCAATTGAGGCAACCGTCAAGGTGTCGCCGGCGCGCAAAAGAGCAAGTTCAGCGACGACGCGCCCGTTGACTACAGTTGGAGGGCCGCCAGTGCCCAACACCGACAGCACGAGACCGCGCGGATCGATTGCAAGCACTACGTGCATCGCCTTTAATCCATCCGCTTTTAGTGCTACCGCACAGGCAGGATCGGAGCCGATCAGGAGCTCGCCCTGATCAAACGTCAGGGGCTCATGCTCGCCATTTGGGAAGGTGAGACGCATCGGGCATTCTACGTTGAGATGAATTTAATTTGACAGCGTCAAAGCGACGGCTGCTGCTATGCGCTTGTCTAGAGTGACCAGTTAAAGTCGAGCATGAAGCGCCTGGTGCGGATCGACAGATCATCGCGGCGCTCCACGAAGGCCGCCAAACGCATCGATTTTGTTTCATCAATACCGTAAGCAATCCATGGCATGTAACCGTGCAATCGCGATTTGAACCACCAATCGTCCTCGCCAAAAGCAGCCAGCACGGCGTCTCGCTGGATGCGCTCAATGGCATAACCAAACTCAAAGCCCCCCGCACGCCGACGATCGCCTAGCGTTGCACTGAACCGAGCGCCCTCGTTTTGGTCTTGAGCGCCGGTGTTGCGCACGCCATCTATGCTCACCACCAGCGGCCAATCGCTGATCGCGGAGCGGAAGATAAGCTGCGCATCGACCAAGCGGTAATCCGACGCAAGCTCACCGCGCGCCACTCGATTGGTGCGCCCCAACTGCTGTTGAACGAGCTGGGTCAAATCGCTAAACCCCAGATAACTCAGCAGCAATTCGCCTTCAACTCTATCGCTGAGCTGGGTACGCAAACTTAACTGACCAGCGGCGATGCGCGAATCGTCGTTGTACAAATGATTGCCCGCGAAGTAGCCGACTGTGGTGCCAATGGTCCACCCCGAATCGGTCTCCCATTCACCGCTCACGGCTGCCGCGATCGGGCGCAGATCGCGGTCCCAGACCATCGGTGAAAGCATCAATGGAAAGTTCGTCTTGCCTAATATTCCCTGCACTTCTGGGGTGAATTGATAGGCCACATACAGCTCGTCGAGCCCGCCTGCGTCCGAGCGTTCGTTATCAAGATTGCGTCGGTTATCGCGGTTGTCATCGTTGCCCACTGAGGCGCGCAGCGCTGCACCAAATTCGAACCCTTCAGCGCTCTCATAGCGCACGCCATAGCGCAACCGCGCCAGCGCACGGTCGAAATCGTCGCGTCTGTTTGGCAAACCGGTGATGCGCTCAGCGCGCAGCCGCACGTCGCCATAATAGCTCCACAGGCTGGCGGAAGCGGCTTCATCGTCTGCCTGTTCGCCGTTCATGTCACCGTCTTGCGCGGCCCAAGTCAGCCCACTGACGCTCCCTGCAAGGAGGGTTAGCAGCATGCGGTTTAATAATTTGAACATCAAAAATATCCTCCAGATAGGACGTCTAAATGCGGGTTAAGCGCGCAGCTCGCTCAATGCCTCACCCAAAGCAATTGCGGTCGGATAGCGATCGTCCGCCTTCTTGCTCAAACATTTCAAAATAATCAACTCAAGCTCGGGCGGCACTTCCGACCATAGCTCGGACGGCTTGATCGGCGGTAGCTGCATATGAGCCATGTAGATTTCCATCGTGTTGCTGCCGCTGAAGGGCAAGTTGCCGCAAAACATTTCGCACATCATGACGCCCGTTGAATAGATATCGGTGCGCGCATCCACCGGAAGTCCGCTGAACTGCTCGGGAGCTGCATATAGCGGGGTGCCGACAAAAGTATCTTCAACAGTGCTGGGCACGCCGTCGGTGCGCCTGAGCGAACGTGCGATACCAAAATCCATCAGCTTAGCGTTACCGCTCTGATCGAGAATGACGTTCTCGGGCTTGATATCTCGATGCAACACGCCCACTTCGTGCGCCGCGTTAAGCCCGGCACAAAACTGCTTGGCCAGGCGCAATGCGGCCGAAAACGGCAGTCGTCCGCGCTGGGTAAGCAAGTAGCGCATGGTCATGCCACGGACGTACTCCATGGTGATGAACGGCATGTGGTTCACCTCACCGAAATCGAACGTGCGCACGACGTTCGGGTGGGTAATCCGACGCGCAAGCTTGATCTCGGTCTTCAACGCTTCAAGCTGCTCTTTGTCGCTTGCGGTCGCAGCGCGCAGCATTTTCAGCGCGACAAAATCGTCAAGATCAAGATCGCGCGCTTTGTAAACCACGCCCATGCCTCCAGTACCAAGCACAGCCTGGATTTCGTAGCGCCCGCCAAATAACGAGCCTGGCGTCGGCAACGACTCGATTGTGGGATCGGGCGCGGATACACCAACGGTTGGCGCACCTGCTTGAATAGCGGCTGGTTCGGGCATCGCCATGGTTGGCAACTGGCTTGGCTTCAAGGCGAAAAATCGCTTGCCGCTCACCGCGCCCTGCGCAACCGGCAAGGCAGCCGGCATGCCTTTGATGTGCTTGACGCGCGCCTCAATCTGCGGCGCGATAAACACCAAGCCCGGCGTTGCCTCTTCGAGCAGTCGCGAGACCATCAAACCCGGCAGACCGAGGGTCAACTGCGCCACCGAAGAGCCTAATTCTTGCGCACCGCTGAGGGTATCCCCAACCGCTAATGCGGCCGCCGGCACGCGCACTGCGCCGCGCACGTCGGGCGGCGCAAGCTCGACAAACAGCTGGCCGAGCACCTTCAAAGCGCGTTCTGCGCCATCTTCGCCTGAAAATCCCGAAATATGACGCAAGCCAGAAGCATTCACGGTGCGCCCGCCTAGCGTTCCAATCAACGTTTCGGCGCGTTTAAGAACCCGTCCAAAATCGGCGATGGCATCGGTATTCGCTAAGTCGGTGCTGAGCTTGGCGAAACTGCGAAACTCAAGGCCCAACAAGGTGAGCTGCTCACGCTTTGGCGCCGCCAGCGGCCCACGAGTTGAGCGCAGCTGATTGATTGGCTGCTGCGCGGGATCAGGCAAATAGCGCGATAAATCGTTGACGTACCCTTCCATGTCTTTCTTTTCGCGGAGTTCACTCATCAAGGAATTAAACGAATGCGTGAGGCGACCCAGCTCATCGGGGCTGTCGGTTTTCAGGCGCATTTGATAATCGCCTTTCGCCGCCGAGGCGGCCGCATCGGCAAGTTGGCGAAGCGGCTTTAAGATGCCGCGCGAGAGCAGGAACGACAGAATCCAAGCCAGCAGCACCGCCAGCACGCCGCCAATCAAAAGGGCGTTCAAAATCTGCCGGTACCCGCTCAGCGCTTCATCCAGCGACGTCAACGTAAACGAGGCTCCAACCACTTTGCCAGCAGCGTCCGCAAGTGGGGTTAGGCGTCCAACCCAGCGTCCTGAATCAAGCGTAAGGTCAATGCGCTCAACCGGTGCGCGCATCTCAAGCCAGCTACTCATCACCGAGGCGTTTTCACTCAATCCTGCCAAAAGGCGCTTGCTGTCTTCACGCGATGCGCTCGATGCAACCAGCGACACATTCTTCTTGTTCGGCACCAAATACAGTACGTCCGTGCCGCTCACTGACTTAATGGCTTGCGCCAATTCATCGTTGATCTCCAGCCCAATCAACAAATAGCCCTGCACATTGTCCCCTTCAACAAGCGGTGCTACGGCGACCTCCAACAGGGAGTCGCGCTCTGGCCAAATGCCGCTGGCGGCGCCCTCCTCCATCGCTTGCTTGACCAGCGGATCGTCGGCGAGCGACTCATCTATGGCCTCGCTTTCATCGGTCCGCGCGAGCACGAACCCTTCGGCGTCGAGCACAATCGCCAAATCGTAGCCAAGCGCCTTTTGGCGTTCATCCAGCTGGTCGCGGATTGATGCGGTATCGGTTTGAGTTTCTCCGCCTAGGCCCAGATCGCCCGCTGTGGCGCTGGTGATGTAGGACACAAAATTTGGATCGCCCGCAAGATTTTCGGTAATCAGCGAAAGCTGTTTCGCACGCGACCTCTGAAAAGCTGCCTGTGCTGATTTGGCCGCATCAAGCTGCGCAGTAACCGCTTCGTTGGCCACTTTGTTGCCACGCAAATAGGTAATCAACATGGCCAGCCCGACCGATAGCAGCACTAAAAATGCTGATGCCAGCAGCACCTTCCAACCGAGAGAGAGTTTGCCGAGCATTAGTACCTCGTGTCGCGAACGCGCCGATAGCCTTGGCCAAATTTATTCTGGTGTGGCGGCAATCGCCGCACGGTGAGATCAATGGTGACGCTCAGCATTGGCCCATCAGCGGCCAGGGGCAGCGTCATCGGCCGTCGCGTCAAGCGCGCGCGCTCGTGCCAGAGCAGCAGCTCGCCCGCGCCATTGGGCAGATCTTCGAGCGAAAATCGCCCTTGGTTATCCGGCCGGGTAAAGTACGGAGTATCCAGTACCAAGATATTGCCCACCATGCTGTGATGGACGTTGCAATACACCTTGACTAATCCGGGCCGCTCAAAGCGCTGGGTAAACGTTTCGCCCTGGCCGTACAAACTCGCATCAAAGCGATTTTCCGGCGATACCGAAAATGCGTTGTGCAAAATAATGTCGTCATTCGGAAAAGTTACCGACGAGCCGACCGTAATCGGCAGCGCGCGTGGCAAAAATTGCTTGCGATACATTTTCATTTCAAACGGTTTTTCTGCGGCGATCGCTTTAACCGGTTGCACAGGCCGAAAATAGACCACCACCTCTTGCGCCGCCGCGCCGCGCAACGCTTTGTTATCGGCCTTCAACGCAACGCTTCCCTGAATCCACGCGGCCCAAACAGGCGTGGAGACGAGGCCCGCGGCCAGCGCGCTTAGCATAATTAGTCGATGCATCAAGCCCTCCCCGGCGGGTGATCTTCCGCGAGCATAACAAATGAATCCCTGCTGCTGACTTGTAATTGAGAGACGTCCACTTCAGGCCGCGCTAGGTTCCCGACTCCAACACGACTGGGTTACCCTGCGGCCCCTCATGCATAACGCCTTGCTCGACACAGATTCACCCCCGAAGCGCGACTGGCGTAAAACCCTGCGCTATTGCGTGCGCTCGCCGCTGTTAGCGTGGCATCTGGTCGTTCACTTACCGCTTCTCCTATTGATCATTAATTGCGGCGGACGTTCGATTCAGCTTCGGTCTGGCGAAAGTTTGGCGCATCGGGGAATTCGCGCATGGTCGGCGGGCTTGATGCGCGTGTTCGGCTTTCGCCTGCGGCGCTTTGGCGAACCGGCACCGGGCGCGGTCATGTTTGTCGCCAATCACTTGAGCTGGCTGGACGTTGAACTGATGCATTCCCAGCGCATGATGGGCTTCGTCGCCAAAAGTGAAATTTCACGATGGCCATTGATTGGCTGGTTGGCACGTCAAGCCGACACCATTTATCACCAGCGTGGCTCAACGGAATCCCTTGGCGCGGTCGCGCAGTTGATGGTCGACAACCTGCGTCGCGGCGGCGCGGTTGCGGTGTTTCCAGAGGGAGGCACGTCCTGCGGCAGCAGCGTGCGCACGTTCCACGCCCGAATTTTTCAAGTAGCGCTGGAAGCCCAGGTACCCGTGCAGCCGGTGGCTTTGCGCTACGCGCTCAACGGCCGTTTCAATCCAAACCTGCCCTTCCTGGACGGGGAAAGTTTTTTCGTGAATTTTGTCCGCGTGCTTGGCGAACCTACGATGGATGCTGAGGTGCATTTTCTAACCGTGCAAACCGACTTTAGCAACGGACGCCGCAAACTCGCCGAAAGCGCGCGCGCTGAAATCGTGCTGACGCTTGAGCAACATGAAGGCGGCTGAGTTTCGACCGCGTCGCGGACTCCGATCGCCGCACATTCAATCAATTTTAGCTTCCGGATCACTGCGCCGCTGGCTGAACCGCCGCAGCAACCAGGTGCTGCTGGATGCGGCCCAGGCGCGCCTGATCGACGCGGGAAATGGGGTTCGTTTGCAGGGCTTTCTCAGCCAGCAGCCCGTGCCGTCTCAACGTGGTTTGGCGATTTTGTTGCACGGTTGGGAAGGCTCGGTTGATTCAACTTACCTGCTGCACACGGGTGCTGAGCTTTTCCGGCGCGGCTTTGACGTGTTCCGGCTGAATTTTCGTGACCACGGCGGAACCCAGCACCTAAACGAAGACCTGTTTCATTCCTGTCGGCTTGATGAGGTCGTGGCGGCGGTTCGCCAGGTGACGCTCGAGGTGCCCGCAGAGCGCGTGTTTTTGTCCGGGTTTTCACTGGGTGGTAATTTCACCCTGCGCGTGGCACTGAAGGCGCCGTCAGTTGGGCTCAAGATCGCCCACGCGGTGGCAGTGTGTCCGGTGATCAGCCCGACGCACTGCTTAAACGCAATCGAAAGCGCGCCGTGGTTTTATCAAAAGTATTTTGTGCGCAAATGGATGCTGTCGCTCAAGCGCAAAGCTCTGCTGTTTCCTGAGCGCTATGACTTCAGCGAATGGCACGCAGAGCCTTCGCTTCGCGAGCTCACGCGCCTACTGGTTGATAAGCACACCGACTTTGCGACCCTCGATGAATACCTCGACGGCTATTCGATCGCCGGCGATCGCCTGCAAGATTTAAGCGTCCCAGCTACGATTGTGATGGCTTCCGACGACCCGGTGATTCCGATCCGCGACGTGGCTAAGTTGAAACTATCAGCAACGACCGAGCTCGATCTATCGCCATACGGCGGGCACTGTGGTTTTATCGCGGACTGGCGCCTCGGCAGCTGGATCGAGCACTACATTGCAGGCCGCTTCGAGCGCGCGTGCAACACCTGACCCTAACTTTTTAATAGAGTATTTCATGGCTGAAACCCCCACTGCGAAACGCGTAGCGCCCTCGGCGCAAGAAGCGGAGGCACTTTATCGCCGCTTGTTGAGCATGAACCCCCACGACCAAGCCGCGCTGCTCGGCTTGACCCAAGCGCTGCGCGGCCAAGGTCGATTTGGCGAGGCGATGGCCCTGCTTGAAAGCGCGCGCAGCAAGTTAAAACTCAATAAACCCTTAAGCCTGCTGTACGCGGAATCCAAGCTGGTGTCAGGCGATCCGATCAGCGCTGAGCGCGTGTTTCGCGAGATTCTCAAAGAAGACCCAAACCTTGCGCGCGCCTACATTGGGCTTGGCCGCAGTCAGGTGGCACAGCTGCAACTCAGCGAAGCCGACAGCACTTTTCGGATTGCGCTGCGCGCCGATCCAGATTCGAGCGACGCGCTTTCCGCACTCAGTGAGCTCGCGTTGCATCGCGGCGAGCTCGACGCGGCGGTCAAGCTGGGCCACCAGGCGGTCGATGCAAATCCACGCCATCCGCTCACCCAAAACGCTTACGGCAATGCGCTCGCCCGCACCGGTCACGGCGATTTTGCAGTGCAGTGCTTCCGCAACGCGCTTGAATTGGATCCAGACTTTCATCCGGCGCGTTTAAGCCTCGCTGATTTGCTGCTGAAACGTGGCGAGATTGAAGCAGCTGGCCAAATGTTCGCGCAGTTGATTCAAGCGGTGCCTAACTGGAGCCCACCCCGCCACGGGATGGCGCGCGCTGCAATCTTGGGCGGACGCCCGGATGTGTCGGAAAACCTTTTGAAGGGCCTTTCGAATCGTGAGCCTAAACGGGCCGACTTACGCCTGGAGTGGGCGCAAGCTTTGCTGTTGCAGCGCAAGGTGGACGAAGCCGAAGCGCTGCTGCGCGACACATTGACGGTGCTACCGGGCTTGCTTGAAGCGCAAATGATGCTGCTCGACTGTGCGCGTTTGCGCGGCACTCTCGCTGAAGCCGAAGCCGGCTACCGGCAACTGATTGATCAGTTTCCGGAGCGCTCTGAGCCGCATTTCGCGCTCTGCGGAATGCTTGAGGAAACCGCTGACTTTGCCAAACTGGAAAGCGCGGCGTTGGCTGGGTTAGTGCTTGCTCCAAACGCTTCGGTACTGCGCTTGGCGCTGTCGAGAAGCTTGCTGAAACGCGCAGCCCCCGAGCAGGCGCTGCATGAACTCAAGCTGGTCGACCCAAACGGTCTCGATGTCGTGCGCCAGATTCGCTACGAACGCACTTTTGGGCGCACGTTGGAAGCGCTTCATCAGCCGATTGAGGCGCTAAAGCACTATGCCACCGCGCGCAAACTCGCTCGCGAGAACGACGCAACGGTTGCCGAACTGGACCCGTCGGCGATCGCTGCGCCTAGCACTCAAGCAGCTTCACATGGCGCAGGGATGGTGTTTTTGATGGGCATTCCCGGTTCGGGAATTGAAGTAATCGGGCGCGTGTTGAAGTCGCTTGATGCGACGCGGGTTCTGGATGACCGACTTGGTTTTGACATCCGCCGCCAGGATATTTTTGCAGACGCCGTGTTGACGGTGCGCTCACCGATCAGCGAACTCGAACTTGACGTTGAGCGCCAGCGCTACGAGCAAGAGCGCAGCAAGTTGCAGAGCGCTGCTGGGCAACTGCCAGATCGCGATATTGCCGTAGGCCTTGAATCTGCAATGGACTGGGTGCCCGGCAGTGCGCAGTCGCTCGCGCTGATCAACGAGCTGTTTCCGGCCGCGCGCGTGGTCTTGGTCGAGCGCGATCCGCGCGATTGCTTGTGCGAGGTGCTGGCCTGTGGAGCGCTAGTGCAAACCGCACCGCTCGAACCGCTGGCCTTGGCGCAAGCGCTGAAAAATTCCCACGAGGGCATCAAAGCGCTGAAGGCGCGCTTGGGCGTGCGCTTGTTCAGCCTCAATCCAAATGGCTTTATTGATCACCCGGAAACCTCCTTGGCCGCGCTAAATCGCTTCCTCGCCAGCGACCTCAAAGTGCCCGATTGGCTCACCGAGCAGCGCACCGGCGATCCATGGGGCGTGTTGCGACCAGCGGGCAGCTTCAAATCGCTCGAAGGGGCGTTTGCAGCCGACGTAATGGCCGTTTTCTCGGAGTGAATGAATGAGTTTTGACCTGACTGACAACGCGCGCAGCTGGCTTGCCCGACTCACGCCGTTTCTTAAAGAGGTGGTCGTACCCGGTGAGGCGCTTTACTGGCAACAGCACGCTCAGTTTCAAGACCGCTTCACTATTCCGCCGATCATGGAAGAAATGAAAGCCCAAGCGCGCGCGGCAGGCTTGTGGAACTTATTTTTGCCCGACACAGAGCACGGCGCTGGGCTCAACAACCTCGACTACGCACCGCTCGCGGAAGCGATGGGTTCTTCAATGATCGCAAGCGAGGTGTTCAACTGCTCAGCGCCCGATACCGGCAATATGGAAGTGCTCGCCCGCTACGGCACGCCCGCGCAGCAAGCGCGCTGGCTCGCGCCGTTGCTCAGAGGCGAAATCCGCTCGGCATTTGCGATGACAGAGCCACAAGTTGCGTCGTCGGATGCCACCAATATTGAATGCTCGATCGTTCGCGATGGCGCTAGCTACGTCGTCAACGGACGCAAATGGTGGACCACCGGCGCGCCCGATCCGCGCTGCAAGATCCTGATTTTGATGGGAAAAACCAATCCAGACGCGGCGCGCCACGCGCAGCAATCGATGCTCCTGGTGCCAATGGACACGCCCGGCGTTGAAATCGTGCGCGTGCTCAAAGTGTTTGGCTTTGACGACGCACCGCACGGCCATGCTGAAATGCGCTTTAGCCAAGTGCGCGTGCCACTCGACAATCTATTGCTCGGTGAAGGCCGTGGGTTTGAAATTGCCCAAGGCAGGCTCGGGCCCGGGCGCATCCACCACTGCATGCGCTTGATAGGGCTGGCTGAGCGCGCTCTGCAATCGATGATCGCGCGCGCGCAATCGCGTATCGCCTTTGGCAAGCCGCTGATCGCGCAAGGATCGGTGTTGGAAGCCATCGCGCGCTCACGCTGTGAGATCGACCAGGCGCGTTTACTCACGCTAAAAGCTGCGCACCTGATGGACACGCTTGGCAACAAAGCCGCTCGCGACATCATCGCGATGATCAAAATCGTCGCACCTTCAATGGCTTGCACCGTGATCGATCGTGCCATCCAAATCCACGGCGGCGCGGGCGTTTGCGAGGATTTCTTCTTAAGCCACGCCTATGCTGGCGCGCGTTCCTTGCGCCTAGCCGACGGCCCTGACGAAGTGCATTTAAATCAACTCGGGCGGCAGTTGGTTAGCTAGCTCCCTCGCGTGACAGCTGTCATCTAAATTGAGCCAGATGCTCACTGACGCACAAAGCGCGCGCGGGTTACAAATAGCGTATGCGAGCCGTCCTCAAAAACTTTAGAACTGCGACTAGCGAATACGGCTGGATGCCGTGGATCAGCCTGATGTATTTAGGCCTGCTATTTTGTCCTGCACTGTTTAAGTTCGGCGATTCGGTGAACTGGCTGCTGCCAACACTGCTCAGCATCGCGCTGTTTTTGCCACTGTATTCGCTGACTTACTTAGGCGCGCTGCGCGGTCGCATGTGGGTGGGCGTGGCGGTCGCGGCGCTCGGCTTTGCGCTATATCCGTTCAATTCCTTTTCCAACACCTACATTATTTATGCAGCCGGTATTTTCGGGCTGTGCGAACCCACGCGGCGCAGCGTGCTGGTCACCACGTTGATGATGGTCGGATTTACCGCGTTCGCAACGAATTTCTATACGCCGATCATTGCGATCGTAGTGGCCTGGGTGGTGGGTTTTGCTGTGCTCAGCTCGAATATCTTGCTACAAGGCCACACGCGCAAGAACGCAGTGCTCAAGCTGAATCGCGAAGAGATCCAGCAGCTGGCGCGCGCCGCCGAACGGGAGCGCATCGGACGGGATTTGCACGATTTGCTAGGACACAGCTTATCGGTGATCGCGCTCAAATCCGAGCTCGCCAAACGCCTGATCGAACGCGACCCAGCGCGCGCCAAAGTCGAAATCGAGGCGATCGAGATCGCGGCGCGTGAGGCGCTCAGTGAAACTCGGCGCGCGGTGGTGGGGATGCGCGCAGCCGGCATTCGACCGGAGCTCGCCCGTGCCAAGCTGGTATTAACCAGCGCCGGGCTTGAAGTCAGCATTGATGACCAACTGCCTGCGCACCTGCCGCCGCAAGTCGAAACCGTATTGGCGCTGGCGTTGCGCGAGAGCATCACCAATGTGCTGCGCCACGCCGCCGCCAGCGCTTGTGAGATTTCACTGAGCGGTTGCGCAAGCCAAGCGCAATTGCGGGTACGTGATAACGGCAGAGGCATTGGGCAAATGCGCGGCAGCGGTTTGAGCGGCATGGCTGAACGCGTGGCCGCACTGGGGGGCACTTTGCTGCTGAGCACAGCGGCCAGCGGCGGTACTGAAGTGCGCTTAAGCGTGGATCTGGATGGCTTTAATTCAAGCATCAACGGCATGACTTCTGCCACATCGTAAAGCCGCTTAAACGGGGTTTACGCTGCGCGCTCAATTGCCACCGACCTTGAGAGCCCGCGATGCGAAAACTTGCCTTTTCACTGATCAGCATTTTCGGCGCGTGCAGTTGCGCACACGCCCTCACCGCAGATGAGCTGATCCAAAAAAACATCGAAGCCAAGGGCGGTCTCGCTGCGATTCAAGCGGTCAAATCCTTACGTGCCAGTGGCACGATGGACTTCGGTGGCGGCGCTTTTCAAATGGCCTACGGGCTCACCCAGGCGCGCCCGAACCTGGTACGCACCGAAGCCAGCATTCAGGGCCTGACCGCGATCCAAGCTTACGACGGTGAGCAAGCGTGGTCGATCTCGCCGTTTGGAGGGCGGCGCGACCCGGAAAAAATGGCGGCGGACGACGCCAAGAGCATGGTCGATTCAGCCGACATTGACGGCCCGCTGGTCGACTATCGCGGCAAGGGCTCGAGCGTCAGCTATCTGGGCACCGAAGACGTCGATGGCACGCTCGCGCACAAGATCAAACTGGTGCAAAGCGATGGGGATGAGTTTGTCTATTTTCTCGATCCCGACTTTTTTCTGGAGATTCGCGTGATCAGCAAACGCCAGCAGCGCGGCAGCGACGCTGAAAGCGAAATGGATATGGGCAATTACGAAAAGGTCGCTGGCGTGTACATGCCGTTTGCATTGGAGATTGGCGCAAAAGGATCGACCCAAAAGCAAAAAATCACGATCGACAAAATGGAAGCCAACGTGGCCACCGACCCGCAAGCATTCGCCTTTCCAGAAGGTGGAGCCGCCAAATGAAGCGCGCAATTCTCCTCTTGAGCGCGCTCGCCGCCAGCGCCGCCAGCGCCGCGCCGAGCTTTGATTCGGGCGTGGTGTCCGGCTTGAACGCACGCAACATCGGCTCGGCCACTATGAGCGGTCGCATCGCGGCACTGACCGCGCACAGCGTCGATGGCAAGCTGACGATCTACGTCGGCGCTGCGTCCGGCGGCGTGTGGAAATCCAAGAATGGCGGCACTACCTTTGAGCCGATTTTCGACAAAAACCCGATCCAATCGATCGGCGCGATTACGCTCGATCCGAAAAACCCGCAAACCGTTTGGGTCGGCACTGGAGAGACTTGGACGCGCAACTCGGTGTCCATTGGCGACGGGATCTACAAGTCCACCGATGGCGGCGATTCGTGGCTGAATATGGGCCTGCCTGAGTCGGAACGGATCAGCAAAATCATCGTCGACCCAACCAATTCCAGCACGGTCTACGCGTGCGTGCCGGGCAAACTGTGGAGCGATTCTAAAGACCGCGGCTTGTACAAGACAACCGACGGCGGCGTCAGCTGGCGCCTGATTTTAAAGGGTTCAAACCTATCAACCGGCTGCGGCGCCATCACAATGGACGCCAAAAATCCGGGTGTGCTGCTCGCCAGTTTGTGGGATTTCCGCCGGCAAGGCTGGACCTTCCGTTCAGGCGGCAACGGGCCCGCTGCTAAATCCGGCAGCGCTCTGTATCGCTCAACCGATGGCGGCGCAAACTGGACAGAACTCACCGATGTGGCGAACGCGGGCATCCCGAAAAAGCCGTGGGGACGCGTCGAGGTAGAAATCGCGCCGTCAGATTCCAACATCGTCTACGCGATGATCGAAGGCACCCGCTCGGCGCTGTTTCGCTCAGCCGACGGCGGCAAAACATGGGAAGAACGCGATCGCTCGCAAATGATGGTTTGGCGTCCCTTTTATTTCTCACAGATTATTGTCGACCCGAAAAATGCCGATCGCGTATTCAAAACCAATTTGCGCGTAATCGTCTCGACCGACGGCGGCAAGAGTTTCTCTGATACCGCTGGCAATAGCCACGCAGATTCACACGATATTTGGATCAATCCGGAAAACACCCAGCAATTGGTCATGGGCGATGACGGTGGCATTTGGTATTCCGACAACGGCGGCGTGCACTGGTGGAAAGGTGGCAATCTGCCGATTAGCCAGTTCTATCACGTCAGCGTTGACGATCAAGACCCGTTCCAGGTGTACGGTGGCTTGCAAGACAACTCGTCGTGGGCCGGGGACTCGTCGTATCCCGGCGGCGTGACCAACTCGCGCTGGGAAAATATGTACGGCGGCGACGGCTTCTGGACCTTCTCTGATCCCGCCGATCCCGACTACATTTACGCGGAATCACAGGGTGGCAATATCGGTCGGGTCAACCGCCGCACCCGTCAGGTGCGTGATATTCAGCCGAAAGCCGGTTATGGCGAGAAGCTGCGCTTCAATTGGAATACGCCTATCCATCTGAGCCCGAACGCCAGGGGCACGCTGTATATCGGCGCGCAATTTTTGTTTCGCTCAAGCAATCAAGGCCAAAGCTGGGATCGTATTTCACCCGACCTGACCACCAACGACTTAAGCAAACAGCAGCAGGAACTTTCCGGTGGCATTACCGTGGATAACTCGTCGGCTGAGATGCATACCACGATTTATTCTATTTCCGAATCACCTGTTGACCCTCAAGTGATTTGGGTCGGCACCGATGACGGCAACGTGCAGCTCAGCACCGACGGTGCCAAGAGTTGGAAGAACGTCGTTGGGCAAGTGCGCGGCATGCAAAAAGCCTCGTGGGTGAGCTGGGTTGAAGCCTCACGCCACGATGCCAAAACGGCGTACGTGGTGTTTGATCGGCATACCGTCGGCGATATGAATCCGTACATTTACAAGACCACCGATAGCGGCCAAAGCTGGCAGTTGATCGCCTCAGCAGCGCTTGGGCTCAAAGGCTACGCGCACGTGATCAAAGAAGACCCGCTCGACCCCAACGTGCTGTTTGCCGGCACCGAGAAAGGCCTGTGGATTTCGATTGACGGTGGCGCACAGTGGGCAGAGTTCAAAGGCTCCAACTTCCCGAGCGTGGCGGTGCGCGATATCGCTATCCAATCCCGCGACAACGACTTGGTCATTGCCACCCACGGCCGCGGTATCTGGATCATCGACGACATTTCGCCGTTGCGTAATCTCAAACCCGAAGTGCTCAATGGGGATGCAAGCTTTGTCTCCGCACGTCCGGTGCAACAGCGCATCCTCGGCAATGGCGGCTGGTCGGATGGCGACGCTGTGTTTGTCGGCGACACTGCACCCGATGGCGCGGTCATCACCTACTACCAGAAATCGCGGCACCTGTTCGGCAAGCTCAGGCTGGAAATCCTCGATAGCGAAGGCAAGCTGATCGATACAATTGCCACCAGCAAACGCCGCGGCATCAATCGCGTGGAATGGTCAATGCGCGTCAAACCGCCGCGCGTGCCACAAGCCGCCCAAGTGGCTTTTTCGGCGTCGCAAGGACCGCGCGTGGTGCCGGGTGATTACACCGTGCGCCTGACCAAAGGCGATCAGGTATACGAGGCGCCGCTCAAAATTTCGCTTGATCGCCGCGCCAAATTCAGCGTGGACGACCGTCGCGCGCAGTTTGACGCGGTGATGCGCGTCCACACGCTGTTCGGCCGCATGAGCGATTTGGTCGACCAAATCAACGGCGTCAAAATGGCTGCTGGACAAAAGCTCGCATCCGCGAAAGACGACGCGCCGCTGAGCAGGAAACTAGAAAGCGTGCTGGCTAAAGCCGACGAACTGCGCGGCAAGATTGTCGCGACCAAAGAAGGCGGCGCCATCACCGGCGAGGAGCGGATTCGCGAAAACACCGACTCAATCTACGGCGCCCTGAACGGCTACGAAGGCCGCCCCGGCGATTACCAGCTCGCCCGCGTCGAAGCCCTCGAGCGCGAACTCAAAGACGTCGAAGTTGCGTTTGCCGACTTCAAAAACAAACAGGTCGACGGCCTAGCCTTAGCGATTCAAATCCCCGCGCATACCCACCCACCGGGCACGGCCAGCGCCCGCCTACTCTCCCGCTATTCACCCTTCGAACTGAACCAAGCGCGCGCATTTCACGTAAAGAGCGGTTTGCTGCTTAATCAAGACAACTGATAGGCATGGTTGCCGCTTGGCTGACTTGCACAGATCAGCCAGGTGGGGCCTTTTTGCCCTTAAGTGTTCTGCGAAATCCAGTCGGGATCTGGCAATCCAGCGAATGCGCGGCGCACGCCGACTCCCCACTGGCGGCGCACCATTAAAAAGTACGGGTCGTCTTCTTCGATGCGCTGATTCAGGGCGATTTGCAGGGCATCGCGTGGGATAAAGGTGAGGTCGATCGGGGCGCCCACAGAGATATTGCTGCGCATGGTGGAGTCGTAGCTGACCAAAATGCATTTGATCGCTTCGTGCAGCGGCGATGCGCTGTTGACAATGCGATCCAGAATCGGTTTTCCGTATTTTGATTCGCCGAGCTGGAAGTACAGCGCGTCATCTGTGGCTTCGATGAAATTGCCTTGCGGGTAAACGTGAAACAAACGCGCCGATTCACCGCGAATCTGGCCGCCGATCACGAATGACGAACTCGCATCTATGCCGGACTGCACCAGCGCGGGCCCGTCGCGCAGCTGCACCTGGCGCAGCGCTTCACCCACGAGGCACGCTGCGTTGTAGAGAGAGACGGTGTTCCACAGCGATTCGGTTTCCGGCAGGTAGCGCGCGCGCTCAAGGCGGCTGATCACGCTTTGCGACACCGACAAATTGCCGCTGGTCAACACCACAATGGCGCGCTCGCCGGGAATTTCAAACGTGTAGGTTTTGCGGAAGGTCGCAATGTGATCGACGCCGGCGTTGGTGCGGGTGTCGGAGGCAAACACTAGGCCTGAATCGACCTTTACGGCAACGCAGTAGGTCATGAGGAGAACGACGTGAGCGGGGGAACGGCTGGGTCTTGCGTTTGCGCTGGCTGTTCCAGATGTGAACGGAAAAACGTGCTGGAAATTTCCTCGGTCAACGCCTGGGTGCGGCTGAGAAAATCGATGACGTACTCATGCAAGCCGTCCTTAAACACCGATTGGATGCGACTGAAGCGCAGTCGCGCATCCAACTCACCGCCCAATCTCAGCACTTCTGCGCGTGGTGATGGGCTGAGCTTGGCCAAGATATCGAACACCTCACGCACGCAAAAATGCAGGCTGCGTGGGAAGTCTTCGCGGAGCATTAAAAGCTCAGCGATTTTGAGCGGCGTAATCGCATCGCGGTAAACGCGTTTGTAGGTCTCAAAGGCGCTAACCGAGCGCAGCACCGAGCCCCATTGGTAGTAATCGACCGCGCGGCCAACTTCCTCAGGGCTCGACAGCAGCACGTGATACTTCACGTCTAAAATTCGCGCGGTGTTATCGGCGCGTTCCAAAAAGGTGCCCAAGCGCAGAAACTGAAACGCATCACCGCGGTGCATCGTTCCCAGCGTCACGCCGCGAAACAGGTGCGAGCGTTCTTTAACCCAGTCGAAAAACGCCTGCGGATTAGCGCTTAAATCTTTGCCGCTGAGTTTCGATAGTTCAAGCCACGTGGAGTTGATCACCTCCCACATCTCGCTAGTCAAGCTGACCCGCACCGCGCGCGCATTTTCGCGCGCCTGTTTGGCGCAGCTCAAAATCGACGCTGGATTGGCCGGGTCAAGCGCCATAAAGGTCAGCACTTGGTCAGCGCGTACCTGCGAATAGCGCCCTTGAAACGGGAACAAGGTGCCGGTGATATTCAGCGGCGCATACCACTCGCCTTCTGAAATCGCCGGGTCACGCTGCACCATGCTCATGCGCCAAGTCACGTCGAGCACGCGCGCGGTGTTTTCGGCACGCTCCACAAAGCGCGACATCCAATAAAGATTTGATGCAGTCCGAGAAAGCATGATCGTTTAGCCCAGTACCCAAGTGTCTTTAACGCCGCCGCCTTGAGAGGAATTCACCACCAGCGAGCCCTCTTTCATGGCCACACGCGTGAGACCACCCGCAACCAGATGCGTGTGCCCCTCCCTGCTCAGCAAAAACGGGCGCAAATCAACATGCCGCGATTTGAGCTTATCTCCGGCGTAGGTCGGGACGGTCGACAAATCCAGCGTGGGCTGCGCAATGAAGCGCTCGGGCTCGTCGAGCAATCGACGCCGATACGCTTCGATTTCTGCGCGCGATGATTTCGGACCAATCAGCATGCCGTAGCCGCCTGAGCCTTGCGCCTCTTTAACAACCAGCTCAGGCAGATGCTTCAGCACGTATTGGAGATCCTCATCAATCCCGCAAATCCACGTCTTGACGTTTTTCAGCAACGGCTCCTCGCCCAAATAAAATCGAATCATTTCAGGCACATAAGGATAAATCGACTTGTCATCGGCAATGCCGGTTCCGACCGCGTTAGCCAGCGCCACATGGCCCGCACGATAGGCGCCAAACAGCCCCGGCACGCCCAGAATCGAGTCGGCGCGAAAGGTTGTGGGGTCAAGGAAATCGTCGTCGATGCGCCGGTACACCACATCTACGCGCTGCGGGCCTTTGGTGGTGCGCATAAACACGCGGTCGTTTTCGACGACCAAATCTTGGCCTTCGACCAGTTCAATACCCATTTGTTGGGCTAAAAAAGCGTGCTCGAAGTACGCCGAGTTGTAGATACCCGGCGTGAGCAGCACGATCGTTGGATCATCCACTTGGCGCGGCGAAGCGGCGCGCAGGGTATCGAGCAGCAGATCCGGATAGTGTTCCACCGGACGCACGTTGGCTTTGGCGAACAGCTCCGGATACAGGCGCATCATCATGCGCCGGTTTTCAAGCATGTAGGACACGCCCGATGGCGTGCGCAGATTGTCTTCAAGCACGTAATAGTCGCCGTCACCGGCCTTGACCACATCAATGCCAGCGATATGCGAATAGATGCGCCCCGGCAGGGTCACACCGACCATTTCATGCCGATAGTGGCTGTTGTTAAGCACCCAAGCGCTGGGAATTTTGCCCGCGCGCAAGATTTCGCGGTCGTGATAGACATCGTGGCAAAACTGGTTCAGCGCGCACACGCGCTGCTTCAAGCCCGCCTCAAGCAGGTCCCAACGCTCGCCGGGAATGATGTGCGGCACGATGTCGAACGGAATCAGCCGCTCAGTACCCGCGCCCTCGCCGTACACCGCAAAAGTAATGCCCACTTTGTGGAACAGCAGATCCGCGGCATGCCGGTCCTGCGCGATACGCTCAGGCGATTGCGCTGACAGCCAATTGGCTAAATCTTGATAGCAGGCACGCACTTGGCCCTGTGAGTCATACATCTCATCGATGGGTTGCGGCATACCTTCAGTCGACCTATGTTGCAGTGCGATATAGCCCGAGTGTAGGGGAACACTTGCGGCACTGGAAGCTAGCGAGATGCTCCAGATTCAACGGTCCGCGCGCTGGGCATGCTAGTGACCAGCGCGTCGAATCTACACTCAAAACTCATTGCGTCAGGCGGGCAGGACCGTTACGGCTTGGCGTACCGCTCAACCCAGGTACGCACTTCCTGGTACCAATTCAGGGAATTGTTGGGTTTTAGGATCCAGTGGTTTTCGTTGGGGTAATAGACGAAGCGGCTGGGGATGGATTTGCGTTGCAGGGTGTTGAACAGTTCGATGCCGTGGTTGACGGGAACTCGATAGTCGAGTTGGCCGTGGATAACCAGCGTTGGCGTTGCGAAATTTGCAGCCCCGAAATGCGGCGAGGCGCCCTGGAAAAGCGCCGGATTTGTCCAAAATTCCTGGCCGTTGCGCGCGGGTTCGGCGCCGTAGTCGGCGGCGTATTGGGTGAACCAGTTGTACACAGCCGCGTGCGCGATCAGCGCTTTAAACGGGTGCTTGCGCCCGAGCACGGTGGAGGCCAGATAGCCGCCGTAGCTGCCACCGCCTGCAACCATGCGATCGGCGTCGATAAACGGCTGTGCGGCAAAATATTCAGCGGCTTTGATCGTGTCGATATAGGGCAAGCGGTCTTGATCGGGGTTGATCGAATCAGTGAATTTTTGCCCGAACCCGGAAGATCCGTGGAAGTTGTGCCACGCCGAAACATAGCCCCAGCCAGCGAAGATCTGCGCGTTCCAGCGCCACGCGAAGCTATCGGTGACGCCGTTGTGCGGGCCGCCGTGCAAAATCATAAATAGCGGATATTTCTTTTGGCGATCAAAGCCCGGTGGGTAGGTGACCCACATTTGAATATCCGCACCATCGGCACCTTTGTAGGTTTCGCTGCGGGTTTCGCCAAGGGTAATGGCGGCGAGGCTTGCATCGTTGAAAGTCGATAGCTTGCGCACTGCGCCGGATTTCTGATCGACGCGCACCAGCGTCGGCGGCTCGTTGAAGCTTTGGCGCAGCGCGACCAGCTCGCGCCCATTGGATGACAGCGCGAACGGCGCGAAGCTCGAAGTTTTGCTGATCGCGCGCGCTTGCTCGGATTTCAACTCAATCTGATACAGGCGCACGGTGCCCGCGTCGTCGATTGCGCCAATCAGGCTGCGGCTATCGGGGGTCCAGCTTAAATTGTCTTTGGAGCGATCCCAGTCGGCGGCAATTTCTTGCTGCTCGCCGCTGGCAAGGTCATGGATCATTAAACGCCGTTGGTCACCATAGAAGCCAACCAGCGTTTGCCGGTTGAACTTCAGCAGCTTGCCGTTTGGTGAAAAGGCCGGATTGGCGTCGCTGCCGGGATTGGCTTGGGTCAGATTGCGTGCAGCGCCGCCGGCGATGGGCATCACCACCACGTCGAGGTTGCCCACGGCTTTATCGCGTGCGGAATCGGCATTGATCGCTAAGGTTAGGCCGTCCGGTGAGATATCGAAATCGGTCAGCACCTGCTCTTGGCGCGGCAATTCAAAGCCGCTTTTTAAGGTGATCGCGCGGGGCTCGCCGTCGTTCAAAGCGATCTCGTAGATATGTGCTTGGCGCTCATCGATAAATTGATCCCAATGTCGCACCGGCGCTACATCCCAGGCGCTGGCGACCATCTTATTCTCTGCGCGGTCTTTCAAGCGCTTGCCTTGGGCTTCGAAATCTTCGAGGTCGGCAAACACGCGCGTGACGAAATAGATTTTGCTGGAATCCGGCGAGAACTTGAAAATTGCGGCACCGGTGGGCACGTTGGTCACCCGTCGCGCCTCGCCACCATCGACTGGCAGCAGATAAATTTGCGGCACCAGATCGCTATCGCGCTGGGCGCTGAACGCAATAAAGCGCCCATCCGGCGAATAGGCGGGTGCGTTATCGGCAGAGGCATCGGTGGTCAACTGGCGCGCGCCCGAGCCGTCGGTTTTGAGCGCCCACAAATCGGTCAAGCCCTTGTCTTCCTTCATATCAAAGGTGGTGACCGGCACTACCGCAGTCGCACCGTCTGGCGACACGGCCGGTGTGCCCAGGCGTTTTAGCTGCCACATCGACTCGGGCGTTAGCGGTTCGCTATGCGCCCCAATCGGTAAGCCGCACGCAATTACAAATGACCAAAAAAGCAGTCTCATTGAAGCCTCTTTATGCTGTGGATTTAAGGGAAGTTAGTAACTATAGATCAGGCGCCTAGGCGAGCCTGAGATCCGCGCGATACGGGACGATTTCGATATTCTCGCCGCCGTCGAGGCGGTTTTTGAGCGTGCGCCACCACGCGGCATCAAAAATATCCCCGTGCACGCGCATAAACTCGGTCCGCAGCAGCGGGTCGAGGTGCAGAAACTCGATAAATTGCTCGGGGAATACATCGTTATCGGCCACATAAAAGAACGGCTCGCGTGACGATTCTTCGGCGTCATCGCGTGGCGTTGGCAGGTCGCGAAAGCGACACTCGGTGATTCGACACAGCTCGTCGTAGTCGTAAAAAATCACGCGGCCAGATTTGGTCACGCCGAAATTTTTGAACAGCAAATCACCGGCAAACACGTTGCTGGTGGCTAAGTCTTTGATCGCTTGACCATAGTCGAGCGCCGAGCGAGTGGCGTCGGGCAGCGTGGCTTCTTTCAAAAACAGATTCAGCGGCCGAATGCGACGCTCGATATAGCAGTGCTTGATGACGATTTCCGCGCCGTCCTCAATCACGCTCATGCGTGTGGAGCTGAGCAGCTCCTCGAGCAATTTGGGTGCGAACTGGCTGCGTAAAAAGCGCAGATGGCGAAATTCCTGCGCGTCGATCAGGCGCCCCGCCCGATCATGTTTAAACACCAGCTGGTACTTCTCGATCACCTCGTGGCGCAGCACGGTTTTGGGATAGCCAAACGAGTCGCGGATAATTTTGAAGACCAGCGGATACGACGGTAACGTAAACACCGCCATGACCAATCCACGGTCGCCATCGGCGTGAACAAATTGCTCGTCGGGCTGCTTTTCTAAATGCGAGAAAAAGTGCCGATAGCGCTCGGTCTTGCCCTGTTTCAAACGCCCGACCGAGATATACAGCTCCGACACCGCGCGCGTGGGCATCAATCCGCGCAAAAACACGATGGCATCGCCGACCGTCGGCAAATCAGCAAAAAAATACGAGCGCGTAAAGCCGAAAAGCTGCGCCACATCGTCGCGATGGGTAATCACCGCATCGGCGCGGATGCCGTTTGCGACATTCTCCAACGCAATCACGATCGGCCCAAAGTGCTCCTCGCCAAACAGTCGGCCCACCAAATAGGCGCGCTGCTCGCGGTAAAACACCGTTTGCAGCAGCTCCAGGCCGCGAATGGGGTCGTCGCCCCAGGCTTTGAGTGCCTCGCGGCATTTCAGCGCGATGCGCGACGCGCAGCGGTCGATATCCTCAAATGGCACGCTGAAACGGTAGTCAGTCAGCGCGCGGCGAAACATGCGCTCGAGTCGATCCGGGCGCCAGTAGGCGTGGCGCGCGACCGGATGGGTAATCGCATCAATTGGCTCAATGTCGAGCGCAATAAATTCAATATCACGATCCACTCCAGCGGTTTTGAAGAACCTACGGGTCATCGTGTTGTAGAACGTTTTGTTGAGCTCCTGGTCTAGCAAGCCGTCGATTTGCAGCTCGTAGGCGTGCTTGATCGCCGCCCACGTGTCGCGCTCTTCGAGCAAGGCGCCCAATTCGGCTCGCAACATCAACGAGGTTTCAGCAATGACCCGATCGTAGAGCTCAATACGCTCAGCGGCATCGGCCTTCTTGCCATTCCAATCGCGCACTTCGAAGCGCTGGCGCGCGCGCTGGGTGATGGTCGAGAACGCTTGGTTATAACTTGCGAACGCCTCGCGAATAATTCGCGCAGCGGTAAAAGCAGTATTCGAATGCATCAAGTCGGCCCTAAAGGAGAGCCGAAATGTACCGCAAGCCACAACCGATTATTCTCAGGGCCACATGAGTAATTTTTTAAAAGAACTTTTTCATCGCAGGGTGCCGCAGGTCGCGGCGGTGTATGCCGGCGCGCTGTGGGGAGTGGTGCAGTTTTCCGACTTCGCCACCAGCCGCTACAAGCTGCCCGAGCGCACCGTTGATTGGATTTTTTTCGGCATGCTCGGCTTACTCCCGGCGGTACTTTTGATTGCCTGGAACCACGGCGCGCCGGGTCGCGATCGTTGGTCACGCGCTGAGGTTTGGTTCGCGGCGGCGAATTTGTCGGTGGTGATGCTTGCCTTGGCGCTGCTCGGTCCCAGCGGCGTGCAGGTTAAAGCGCGCAGCGAGCCGAGTTCAGTGAGCGTCGAGCCTCCCAGCGTCGCCCCAAGGTTAAGTGTCGAGAACCGCCCAAAGCTGACCAAAACCCTGGTGTTTTTCTTCAGCAATCGCGTGCCCGAAGTCGAGCCCAGCTTCGCGAGCTACGCCCTGCCCGCGCTGATCCAAATCGACCTCGCACAGGATGATTTGTACTACGTCGAAACCCCGCTCGACGGCTACCAGCGCCCGTACATCAGCCGACTCAAACGCGGCGGATTTGAAAGCGGCGTGGGCGCTTCCGCGCGCTTGCTCAGTGAAATTGCCGACGACGCAGGCGCGCAATATTTTGTCACCGGCAGCTTCGAGAAAGTACTCGCAGGCTATAGCGGCGAAGTTGAAATTTACTCGGCCACGCCCGCGCGCTTGAAGCGCCGTACCAAAGTGGAAGCGGCCGATTTAGCCGCCTTGGCCGATGAGATGACCATCCACATCCGCAACGCGTTGAACGACCCTGCTGCAAGCGACGCGCGCATTAGCGACGATTTGCCGGTGGCCAGCCTGGTCAGCGAGAAGCCAGCGGCCATCGCGGCGTGGGGCGAAGGCTTGAGCGCTCAAGCTATTCGCAACGATTCCGCAGCGACCATTGCGGCGTTTACGCGAGCAACCACGCTCGATAAAACCTTCGCGATCGCGCAGTTGGCCCTGACCGAGGCGCTATTTGCATCAGGCCAGCAGCCGCTCGCACTGCGTGCTGCGCGCGCGGCGCAAGCGGTGCAATACCGGCTGTCAGATTCGATGCAATATGCGCTGCGCAGCTACATTGCCGCGCTGTCCGGGCGTCACGAGGAGGCCGCCAAAATTCTTGAAGCGTGGACGCTCACGCGCCCGCTCGATATCCCCGCTAAAACGGCGCTGGCGTTCACTTATCTCACCTCGCAAAACAAGCCCAAGCTCGCCTTAGCCGAATTCGAAGCCATCGCCGCGCTTGATCCGGGCAACCCGTGGGCTGGGCCGTTGGCTGTGCGCTTGCAGCGCCAGTTAGGTAACGACCAAGCCGCGCTGGCATTGCAGAAAAAATTCGCGCAAGTCAGCCCCAAAAAGCCCAGCGCATGGATAGAACTAGCCGATTTGCAGTGGCAAATGGGCGAAGTTGACGGCGCCAGAGCGAGCTTTGAGCGCGGCCTGCGCCTGCGTGGCGATGTGGTCTCACCAAATTTGAGCTACGCGTATTTTTTGACCCAGCAGGGTGATTTCGAACACGCGCGCACATTGATTGAAGATGCCAAACAAATTGCCGCCGATCCGCAACAGCGCGCACTGGTGGTCAACGCCGATCTCAACTTTCGACTGGCGCGGGGAGATGCAAGCGGCGCAACAGCGCTCCTGCCCGAATTGATCGCCGAGTACCGAAAGTTTCTCAACACTTATGAATTCAACTCCGTCTTGGCACCGTTCGCCGCTGTCGTTGCGCGCGCTCAGGGCATTGAGGCTGCACGCAGTTGGATCGGCACAACCCTTGTCAGCCCGGACCCGCAAGATAAGACCCACCGATTGATCGTCGCTATCGCGGTCACTTATGCCGCCCTCGAGCAACGCCAAATCGAGCCGATAGACGCGGCATTGAAAGATTTGCGCACGCTCGGGGAGCTCGATCAGTCAGGCGTTAGCGCGTTCAATCGCCCCCTGCTCAGCCAAGCCCAAGCGCTGCTCGATGAGCTCAACGGACGCAATAAAGCCGCACTCGAGGGATATCTACAAAGTCGCGAGTTGTTTCGCCAAGCGACGGGCGCCTTGCGCCAACCGCTGATTATGGAAATTGAACTAGGTGTCGCCATCGCCCGCTGCGCGCGCTTGAGCGGCGACCAAAGGTTGGCCCAAACTGAGCTGCAGCGCGTTATCAAATTGGCCCCGAAAGCACGCGAAGTGCTGGCCGAGATTGCTGATTCGCAAGGTGAGAAAGCGGGTTAAGGGAAGCTAAAATGATCGTTGAGCGTATTTGGACCAATAACGCGTATCGCAACTTCAACTATCTGATTGCTTGTCCGCATTCCGGGGAAGCATTGGCGATTGATCCGTCGGATGCGGAAAAAACGCTCGCCACAGCACGACGCCTCGGCTGGGAGATTCGGCAGATTCTCAACACCCACGAACACCATGACCACACCGGCGGCAACGCCGCGGTGATTGCCGCGACCGGTGCGAAACTGATCGCGCATCATCAGGCAGGCGCGCTGATTGCGGGTGTGGATCGCGGTGTACGGGCGGGCGATGTGATCAAAGTGGGCACGGTAGAGCTTGAATGTCTCGATACGCCCGGCCACACGCGCTGCCACATTTGCCTGCGCGCGCACGGCGATGAACCCGCGCTTTTTTCCGGCGACACGCTGTTCAATGCGGGTGCGGGCAACGTGCACAACGGTGGCGATGTGGACCTGCTGTATGCGAGCTTTGCCGAGCAATTGTCGACCTTGCCGGATGCCACGCGGGTCTTTCCTGGGCATGACTATATCGAGACCAACCTCCGATTTACGCTCGCGCGCGAACCCGCCAATGTCGCCGCGCAAGCCCTACTCCCGCGTGTCACCGGCCACGACCCGGCTCATTCGATAGTCACTACGATCGCTGAAGAAAAGCAGCACAACACCTTCTTTCGACTACAAAACCCGGAGCTGATCGCGCAGCTGCGCGAAAGCTTCCCAGAGCTTCCCGAAAAGCCGAGCGCGCGAGTGGTTTTCAGGAAACTGCGCGAAATGCGCAATCGCTGGTAGGGTTGTAAGCGTTGTCGTAACATACAGACAAGCTTCCTTGAGTTGCGATTTCCGATGCCAGTTCAAACTTTTTCGAGCAGAGACTTCACGCGCGACGTGTCATCAGCCAAACGCGCCGCGGCGAAGGGGCCAGTGTTTGTCACTGATCGCGGGCGGCCGGCCTACGCCTTGCTGAGCATTGCGGACTACTACCAACTGACTGGAAAACACCAGCAAAGCTTGCTCGCTTTGATGGATGCCATTCCCGGCGGCGAATCCATTGAATTCGATCCGCCGGTGCTGCAATTCCACAGCCAAGGGGAGTTTGAAAAACCTTAAGCGAGCGAGCTGAGGGACGTGCGCACCGCGCGCAGGAACCGCAGCGGACGTTAAGTCCGAGAGGATTCCGAGCACGGAGCAACTTAGCCATCGGCTCGCGCAGTAGGTTTTTCAAACTGCCCCCAAGTGCCGACCTTTGATTAAGGGATTGCTCGCAGCCCCATGTTTTTGCTCGACACAAATGTTGTTTCCGAACTACGGCAAGGCAAGCCCAAACAGTCCCCCGAAGTGCGCGCGTGGGCGTCGACCCAGCCGAGCAGTCAACTCTTTCTATCTGCCATTTCGCTGCTTGAGCTAGAGCTAGGTGTGCAGAGTCTGGAGCGGCGCGTACCGCCTCAGGGTAGTTCACTTCGCGCATGGCTCAGTGGCGTGCGTCTAGCATTTGTGGGCCAGATATTGCCATTTTCGGAAAACACTGCTCCCGTATGTGCTGCACTGCATATTCCGAATCGGCGCCCAGACCGCGATGCAATGATTGCGGCAACCGCGCTCGAGCATGGCTTTTGCATTGTCACGCGCAATATCAGCGATTTCGCCAATTGCGGAGTGACGCTTTTAAATCCCTGGCAGAGCTAAGAGTTTTCGTTCGCGACAACCTCGTTTTGTCTAAGCCATTAAGCTAGCGGCATGATTGAAATCCTTGCACCCATTGTGCTCAAGTTTGGCGGTACGTCGGTTAAATCCCGGCACACTTGGCACAACATTGCTGAGCTGGCGCGCTCGCGTGCGGCCGGTGGCGCGCCGGTGCTGATTGTGGTGTCGGCGCTGAGCACGGTGACCAATTCACTCGAAGCCATCAACGCGGCCACAAACGCCTGTTTGCAGGCGGAACTGCTTGATGCGGTCAAGCTGACGCACACGACTCTTTTGCACGAACTGGGCTTACCCGCAAGCTCGCTTGATGAGCGATTTGCAGCGCTTGAAGCGAAAGCGCGATTGAACCCCAACGACGTCGAGCGCGCTGAGCTTTTGGCCGAAGGCGAGCTGCTCTCTTCCACTCTGGGTGCTGCATTTTTGCAAAGCCAAAGCATGCAAGCGCAGTGGCTGGATGCGCGGGATTGGCTTACAGCGGTAGCGCAGCCGAATCAGTCGACCAAGGTATCGCTGCTTTCGGCGATCTGCGAACACGCGGCCGATCCACGCTTGCTTGCTCAGCTCGCGGCAGCGCGAATCGCCATCACGCAGGGTTTTATCGCGCGCAATCCGGTCGGCCAAACGGTGCTGCTTGGGCGTGGCGGATCGGACACTTCGGCGGCGTATTTTGGCGCCAAATTGAACGCAAGCCGGGTGGAGATCTGGACCGATGTGCCGGGCATGTTTACCGCTAATCCACGGCGCGTGCCGCAGGCGCGGCATCTGGTGCGCTTAAGCTTTGCCGAGGCCCAGGAAATCGCGACGACCGGTGCAAAAGTGTTGCATCCGCGCTCGTTGACGCCGCTTAAATCCGCGCGCACACCGCTGTTGGTGCTGGATACCAACCGCCCCGATCAGCCGGGGACGCTGATCACGCATGAGGAAATCGAGCGTTCACCGACGATTAAAGCGCTGAGCTACCGATCGGGTATCACGCTGGTGTCGATGGAATCGATCGGCATGTGGCAACAGGTAGGGTTTTTGGCGGATGTGTTCGCGGCATTCAAGCGCCACGGCCTGAGCGTGGATTTAATCGGCTCGGCGGAAACCAATGTGACCGTCTCGTTGGACCCGTCTGAGAACTTGCTGGACGCGGGTGCGCTCGAGGCGCTGTGCATCGATTTAAGCGCGATTTGCCGGGTCAAAGTGATTGCCCCGTGCGCCGCGATTACGATGGTGGGGCGTGGAATTCGCACCATGCTGCATCGACTGGGGCCGCTGCTGGAAGTGTTTGATCGGCAGAAAGTGCACTTGATCAGCCAATCGTCGAATGACTTGAACTTGACCTTCGTGGTGGATGAACTGATCGCCGATGAGCTGGTGCCTGAGCTCCACGCGCTGTTGGTCAAGTCGCGGGTGATGGACGTCGACGATGCGGCGATTTACGGATTGAGCTGGGCGCAAATGAACGCAGCGCCTAGTGAAACTTTAGCGCCGTGGTGGCGCGCGGATCATTCGCGGCTGTTGAAGCTGGCGGCCAGCTACTCACCGCGCTATGTCTATCACCTGCCCACGGTGCGCCGCCAAGCGCAGTCTTTGCAACGCCTAGACGCGGTCGATCGCTGGCTGTATGCGCTGAAAGCCAACCACCATCCCGCCATTTTGCGCGATCTAAGCCACTTAGGGTTTGACCTCGAATGTGTGTCGATCAACGAGGTTGAGCACGCTTTGAGCGTCTTACCCGATCACGATCCGGCGCGGATTTTGTTCACCCCAAACTTTGCTGACCTCAGCGAATACGAGCGCGGCTTTGCAGCCGGCGTGCGTGTGACCATCGATAACCTTGAGCTGCTCAAAGCGGCGCCCGAGCTGTTTCGCAATCGCTTGGTGTGGATTCGGGTCGATCTGGGCGCGGCTTTTGGACACCACGACAAGGTTAAAACCGCCGGTGAGCACTCAAAATTTGGCGTTGTGGTGAGCGATTTGCCCGCGCTGCGCTTGGAGGCACTGGCGCTTGGCCTTAAGATTGTGGGCTTGCACAGCCATTTTGGGTCGGGAACAACCGATGTGTCGGCGTGGAAGCGCGCGTACGCTGAGCTCGCCTCACTCGCGGCAGATTTTCCGCAAGTCGAGTGGCTTGATATTGGCGGCGGCTTGGGCGTGAGCTATCAAGCCGACGATGTACCTCTCGATTTGGTGCAGTTGAATGCCGCTCTGAAATCCGTCAAGGCGCTGTATCCGCAGTACCGCTTGGCGCTCGAGCCGGGGCGATTTTTGGTCGCGGAAGCAGGGGTGTTGTTGAGTCGGATCACCCAAATCAAAGGCAAAGGACGTACGCGCTATCTGGGTATCGACACCGGTATGAACAGCCTGATTCGCCCGGCGCTCTACGGCGCCTGGCATGGCATCCACAATTTGAGCCGCCTCACGGAACCAGCGACCGCGCGCTACCACGTGGTCGGGCCGATTTGCGAATCGGGCGACGTGCTGGGCCATGACCGTGCGTTGCCGGAAAGCGTACCCAACGAGGTTATTTTGATCGAACACGCGGGCGCCTACGGGCATGTGATGAGCTCCAACTACAACCTGCGCGAACCGGCAGAAGAGGTAGCGATCGATGACTGAGCGTCGGCATGCCGAGGTTTTTTGGTTTGGCCAGCGGCGGTTTGATCCGGCCAGCGGGCGCGTCACGTTGGAGTATGGGTTTGATCAAAGCTGGACGTTTGTTGAGGAGCTGGATCTTCCCTTAAGCCGACCCGCGCTGCCCGCACAGGCACTCGAGCGCGCGCTCGAGCTGCTGCATTTTGTGTGTGGCATCAGCTACTTCAAGGCGATCTGCCCGGCGCAGATCGAGACGCGAGGACCGCCGCCAAGCGCTGAACTGGCCTTGCTGCTTGATACGCTGTATCTCAACGGATTGGCGGAATTTGCGCACGTCAATCGGCTTGATCTGCACGGCAAGATTAACTTTCCCGCAGGCGAAGCTGGCATTCCTGCGCAATCCGCCGCGCTCGATCGTGCAGCCCTCGTCGCTCTCGGCGGCGGCAAGGATTCGCTGGTGTCGATCGAAACGCTTCGCCGCGCAGATTTGCCCGTCACGGTTTTTTGGGTCGGCGACTCAGAACTGATCGAAGGCGTTGCTCAGCGCACCGGATTCCCGCAGCTCAAGATCAGCCGCCGGATCGATACCCGGCTGTTTGAACTCAACCGACTGGGTGCGCTCAACGGTCATATTCCGGTGACCGCCATCAACTCAAGCATTGGCGTGCTGTGTGCGCTGCTGATCGGCGCTGACCAAGTGGTTTTTTCCAACGAACGCTCGGCGGACGTGGGCAATTTCAGCGATTCCCACGGGCTGGAAGTCAATCACCAGTACAGCAAAAGTTTCGCTTTCGAGGCGCT
>Ga0209591_10000766_pt1 | contig 41080 bp, 38 predicted proteins | sample MAT01_FD_187207 | JGI IMG/M metagenome (GOLD analysis project Ga0209591, IMG submission 187207) | Freshwater microbial communities from Lake Fryxell liftoff mats and glacier meltwater in Antarctica - MAT-01 (SPAdes) (version 2) | ecosystem: Environmental > Aquatic > Freshwater > Ice > Liftoff...
CGCGAACGCACCCGGTGGACGCGCAACGCATCGCCGCGGCGGCCAATCTGATCGAACGCGATCGTGCCAGCTTCGCTACCGGCTTCGCGAACCCGCCCGAAGCGATGCCGCAGATCACCGCGCTCGTCCGCGACTTGCGGAAACTCTCCGAGTCGCTCGAAGATCGCGGCGTTTCGGCACTACAACTGGCTTGGGCGAAGACGATGCTGCCCGCTGACCTTCAACCACGCAAGACGCTGCTACCGTCGCTCCGTGTCACGGCTGCCGACCGCGCTAAACGGGGCGCCTTCGCCGGCCATTATCGCGGCAAGCTCGCCCAAGCCAACGGCGTGTCGCAGGAGCTCGAGATCCTGTTCAGGACCGGCGCCGGAGGAACCATCGTCGGCGAGGCGATGGTGAATGGCATTCGCGGTCGCATCGAGGGACAATTGGCGTCAACCGCAGTGCTGGCCGGGACCATCGATATTGGCGGCGACATCTATGACGTGCGACTGGAGACCAGCCGGGACGGAGCCGTCATCCGCGGCACTTACGGCTCGCGTGAGCAACCCTCCGTGAAAGGGTCGTTGAACCTCCAGCGGAATGGTCGAGTCGTGATGTAGTGACGTCCCCCCAAATAGTTGCGGCGGTGGGCGGCGTCAGAGCTATCAAGATCTACGTCCCCTTGATCCCAATCCGAACCATTGCCACGACCGACATACAGCATTGCGGGTGTATGTCCAAATGTATGTCGAAAGCTCGGTATTTTGAGCGACTTTTAAACGGGTGTATGTCCACCACAGCCACTCACCGACATCCTTCGAAAAGATACACGGCTGTCCATAGGTTGCATTTTTCGGTACTTCTACGGTTCGAAGTGCTTATATCGTCCGCTACACCTCGACCCCTCAGGAGACCTACACCATGGAAGAAGCAACACGAATTTTTATTCGGAACACATTTGAAGGCGGAACAGAAATCCACGTCACCAGTGGTGCCGAATGAGAGGAGTACAGCCATGCAACAGATGAAAAGTAAAGTGTTTTACTGGAAGGTGACTTGCTGGCGCTTGTTGATGGCGAGCATGACCCATTTGCGTGCATATCATTTCATGCGGTTAGAAGGTTCAGCCGAGTGAACGGGTACGCTGTAATAGAACTGCTTTAATTTAGGATCAAACCGTTGGCCCATATAACGAATCCAGGCGATCACATCCGCGTTGCAGGCGTGAAAGACCTGGGCAATCGTCGGCCGAAGGCTCTGGCTGCCGAGTGGAAACACGAAGGGAGCGAAGTGGACGAGGTCGCAGGCGATCCTCCATGTCAGGGCTACTCAGGGATCGAACACCGGCAGTCGTACAGCGTTGATCAGACTGACAGAAGTGCGTCGTCCCCCCATTCATGCGCGTCGGTCCCCGTTGCCGTTGCTGATACTTGTATTCCTCATACAGCCCCTGCCGAGCATTGAATCTGATGACAGACCCGCAGAAACAACGGCTTTACGCTTTGGAAACTGTTTATTGGGCCGAGTGGAACAGCAATGCTCAGGGTATGCGGACGGTGGTTTCTGGGCCAGAGTGGGAAGCTTATTGCGAAGAGCTTCTCGCGGACGCCCTCGCAGACCCGTATGTCCATCAACGCAGAAGGACACGGTCACAGCCGCTCCGCTTCATCGATCTCCCCGAAACCGATACGTTCGCCGCATGTGCCTTCCTCTCGACCGACACCTTGGGGGTCAAAGCAACTGAACGGAAGAAGTACCTTGCGATGCATGAGGTTTGCCATCTTTTGACTCGGGAGCTACGACAGAATCCCCATAGCTGGAAGTTCGTCTCCGTGTATTCGCAGATGATTGGCCGACACATCAGCGAGTCAGCGGCACAACAGTTTAGAGGTCTGGCTCACTCCCAAAGTATTCAGTTCACCGAATATCTTAGCGACGTGAGGATCATGGCATGATTCCAGATTTAATGTGCCCTGTCCCCGATGAAGCACGGCAAGTTCGGGGAGACGGAGCGCGCACGAGTGAAAGTCTCAATTGGCGGGGATCACGATCTACGTTCCCTTGATCGCGTATGTAACGGCGGTGATCACTCACGCTGTCGATGCGATGGCGTTTCTCGACGATCAGCGACACGCGATCCCGGAACGCAGCAGGCGTCGCCACTTTGCCGACGAGACTCGTGATGGCGTGCATGTGAACGAAGGTTTCCGCTGCTATGGGACAGACCTCTTGTGTCCCACGCATGAACAGAATCGCGCTTAGCGCCTCAGCACAGAACGCAGCCGCACCGTGTGCGGCCTTCATGTGGATCGCCGGTGCACATTTCACCAAGACCTCGCCACTGCCAATTCCTTCAGCGAGGCTCTGGCGCAGGCGGTCGACGAGGTGGTACCGACGCCGCGGTCGCCGACGATCACAGTGTGCGTTCGCTGATCGTGGGTGACGAGCGTCACCGCCTGCTGCAGCAACGCCTCGCTACCGACAAACAGATCGATACCGGTTTCAGGAATACGCGGCAGCGGATCAACGTCGATATCGGTCGCGTCGTTTCCGGAGTGATTCACTGCATCAAGCTTTCAATTGGTTGTCACTTCAGGGCGCCTACGTAAAGCCGTCCGTGGAACGCTTACATCCCGTGCCAAAACGTCTCGTCTCATGCACTGCCCCAGTCATCAGTCGAAACTGTTTCCAGAACGGTCCAAGTGAACTACGTAAACCATTAGAACACAACGACTTACAGAGTGCCCTCGGGCGGACTCGAACCGCCGGCCAACAGTTTAGGAAACTGCTGCTCTATCCACCTGAGCTACGAGGGCCAACCCACAAAATAACCCACCACACCCCAATCGTCAGCCAGCCCGAAGCATCGTCACATGCTCGATCCCATCCTCGTCATAGGGCTCTGACACCGTCCGAAACCCAAGACTCTCGTAAAACCGCTCGAGATACCGCTGCGCCCCTATCCGAACCCCCCGCCCCGGAAACCGGATCTCACACTCCGCAAGCCCTCGAAGCATCACCGCCCGCCCCGCACCCAACCCACGCGCCGCCGGCGCACTCACCACCCGACCAATCGCCGCCTCGTCATACACAACACCAGGCGCCAGAATCCTCACGCCACACACCAGCACACGAGGCGAGTCGCCCGTCCATCCAAAGAGATGGAGCGCGTCTGAATCCAGCCCGTCAGGATCGAGATAGACACACCGCTGCTCCACCACGAACACCTCACTCCGCAGCCGAAGCATCGCGTACAGCTCATGCGGCGTGAGATCGGCAAACGTTGAGCATACGAACGAGATCGACATCACACCCGGTCCTCAGTAAGTCAGCGACGACTCGATGCGCACGTCACCCAACGATCGACGAGCATCGAGCGCGACCAGCTCGATCAGAAACGCGAACCCAACCACCGCGCCTCCCGCATTCTGCACCAGCCGCGCGGCAGCGCTGGCGGTGCCGCCGGTCGCCAGCACATCATCCACGATCAGCACGCGCGCGCCACGCTCGAATGCATCGGCGTGCATCTCCAGCGCATCAGTGCCGTACTCCAGCGCGTACGCCTCGCGCAGCACGGTCCGCGGAAGCTTGCCGGGTTTGCGAATGGGAACGAACCCGGCACCGAGGCCGAGTGCGACCGGCGCACCAAAGATGAATCCGCGACTCTCCACGCCAACGACGTGCGTCACACCGGCGTCGCGCCACGGCGTGATGAGGCCCACCACCGCGAGCGAAAACGCCAGCGAGTCACCCAGCAGCGGCGTGATGTCGCGAAAGGTGATGCCGGGCTTGGGGTAGTTGGGCACGTCGGTGATCAGACGTCGCAACTGCGCCTGCGCTTCAGTCGACGCGGCCATCAGCGCAGAATGATGAAGGGGTACGGGGTATCGGTGCGAGATTCGGCCGCCGGAGTCTCGACCGCAGTAGTCTGCGACACCGACGCTCCTTCAGGGCCACGTTGAATCGCCTGCTCGAGCGCCGACAGAAACTGCGCAATGCCAGACGCGCGCATCTCCACCGTTCCATCAGGAAGGTTGCGCACCCACCCGGCCAGTCCGAGACGGCGCGCCTCGGTGCGCACGAACCACCGAAAGCCGACGCCCTGCACGCGACCGTGAACGATCACATGCAGCACGGTGCCGGTTGGCGTGATGCGCCCGGGAGTATCGCTCATACGGTTCTCTCGTCCACCCAGCCGTGTGTGCCAACCAGCGGTACGAATCGCGCATCGGTCACAGGCGTCGTGCGCACACCGCTGATATCTCGCGTGACGAGCACGACTTCCTGCTTCGTTCGGTCGCCCACGGGGCACAGCAACCGTCCGCCAACTGCGAGTTGGTCGATCAACGGCTGTGGGACAGTAGGACCGCCTGCACCAACGAGAATGGCATCGTACGGCCCATATTCGCGCCAGCCGATCGTCCCGTCGCCGACGAGGTACGACACGTTGTTCACATCGAGCGACTTCAGCACTTCCTTCGCGCGGTCCATCAACGCCACCACGCGCTCGATGGTGAAGACCTGCGCCGCCAGCCGCGCCAGCAACGCAGTCTGGAACCCGGATCCGGTGCCAACTTCCAGCACGCGCTCCTTGCCGGTCAGCCGCAGCACGTCGAGATACAGCGCATGAATACTCGGCTGCGAAATGGTCTGCCCCGAACCGATCGGCAGTGCCGAATCCTCATAAGCGCGGTGACGCACACCGGTAGGGACGAACAGGTGCCGCGGTACTTCGTCGAATGCACGAAGAACCGCCAGATCACGAATACCGTTGGCCTGCAGCGTCTCGATGAGACGGCGACGAGGGCCCCGGAGTTCGTGTGTGAGCATCAGGGCGTTCGCCACCAGGTGTGCGATGCGTCGAGCATGGCGTGGTGTGTCAGGTCGAGGTGCAACGGCGTGACGCTAATGTAACCGTCCTGAACGGCGCGGAAGTCCGAATCCTCATCACCCTCCCAGGAAATCGAACCGCCGCCGATCCAGTAGATCGGCCGGCCCCACGGATCCTGCATCTTGGCAAGTGAGTTGGAGTACATCCGACGCCCGAGCTTCGTGAGTCGAATGCCGGCCAACTCGCTGCCGGTGCGAGGCGGGAGGTTGATGTTGAGCAGCGTGCCGCGTGGCATTTCGAGCGCCATCAAATGCCGCAGCAGACCGGTGAGCGGCTCCACCTGCTGATCCAGCTGGCTCATATCTGCCCGCAGGTCACCGCCAGCGAAGCTCAATGCGATCGCGGGAATACCCAGCGAGAGGCCCTCCATCGCCGCCGCCACGGTGCCCGAGTAGAGCACGTCTTCGCCCATGTTGTGGCCGTGATTGATGCCGCTCAGAACAAAGTCCGGTCGCTCCGGCATCAGCGCTTCGATGGCCAGCATGGCGCAATCGGTCGGCGTGCCGTCCACCTGCCACCGTCGCTCGCTGAGGCGAACCGGGCGCAACGGGTGGTGCAGTGTCAGCGAATGACTGGTCGCGCTCTGTTCGCGGTCCGGGGCGACAATGGTCACCTCCCCCAGTGGTTCGGCGGCGCGGACGAGGCAGTTGAGGCCATGGGCAAGGATGCCGTCGTCGTTGGTACAGAGGAGTCGCATGCGTGCGTTCGTGAAGGGCGATGGGACCAGATGGTGGCCACCACCCTCGCCGCGTCGCGGAGCGGGCGAAAGTGGCTGGGTGGGCCATACCGCGTAGGGATCTCAACCTGAGCGATGATAGCACCTTCGCGCGCCGAGCGGATGACGAATGCCGTTTCGGCCTCATATCGCTCGCCAACGTGCGGAACGCGCTCCAGCAGCGACCGACGAATGGCGCGAAAGCCGCACTGGGCATCGCGGATCTCGACGCCGGCACACCAGGCGATGGCACGCGACGAGAGCGCGTTCGCCACCCGGCGATGCCACGGCATCGATGAGCCGCGTCGCTTGCGGGCACCGATCACGAGATCGGCCTGCTCCAACGCCTGCAGCGCCGCTGGCACACACGCCGGATCGTGTTGCCCGTCGGCATCGACCGTGATCACCGCCTCGATGCGCGGTGTCTGTGCGAATGCCGCCTCAAAGCCCGTCAGCAACGCGGCCCCCTTGCCGCGGTTGACCGCGTGCCGTACGACCCAGTCAGCCCCAGCCGCTCGAGCGACCTGTGACGTGGCATCGGAAGATCCGTCGTCCACCACCACGATCAGCAGCGACGCGTTTATCGCGCGCAGACCATGGACCACCGACGCGACGGTCTTCGCGGCCTGATAGGCGGGGATGACACACGCCGCGCGTGGCATCAGTCAGCGACGGTGACCGGCGCCGTCAGGCCGCGCAGGATCGCGCGCAGCTCCGTCTCGATCCCCTGCCACGTGGCGACTTCGAGCGCTTCGCGCGCGCTCGGCTTCAGCTCGCCCGCCTTGCGCAGTTCATCGAGTCGGCGCTTGGCCCCCTCGATCGTGTACTTCTCGGTGTACAGGAGGTGCTTCACCAGTTGGATGAGCTCCACCTCGCGCCGCTGATAGACGCGATTCCCGGAACGGTTCTTGGCCGGGCTCAGAAACCGGAACTGCCCTTCCCAGTAACGCAACACGTGCGGCTTCAATTCGGTCAGCGAACAGACTTCGCCAATCGAAAAGAATTCCTGAACCGGTTCACGTGACGACACAGCCATCAGTCACTCTCTGCGCGCAGCGCACGCGCCATCAATTCCGCAATGGCATCTCTCGGCGGCATCGCCTCGAACAGGATGCGGTGCATGGATCGGACAATCGGCATGTCAACTCCGCGTGCGACTGCCAGCGCATGTGCACTCTGGGTGGTGATCACGCCTTCTGCAATGGTCTCACGCGCGTGCAGCACTTCCTCGATCGGCCGACCCTGGCCGATTTCCACGCCAACGGTGCGATTACGGCTCAGCGAACCGGTGCACGTGAGGACGAGATCGCCAATTCCCGCGAGCCCCGCGAACGTCAGCGGTTCCGCGCCCAGTGCGAGACCAAGACGAGTCATCTCGGCGAGGCCGCGCGTGATGAGTGCGGCGCGAGGATTGAAGCCGAGCCCGAGACCATCGAGCACACCGGTGGCGACGGCCATGACGTTCTTCAGCGCACCACCGAGCTCGACACCGATCACATCGCGCTGCGTGTAGACCCGAAACTCCGGCGACGCGAACAGCTGCTGCGTTTGCACCGCGGCCGCTGCATCGCGGCTCGCCGCGACGACGGCGGTCGGTTGACGCATCGCCACTTCGGCGGCAAAGCTTGGTCCGCTCAACGCGACAACCGGCCGACCGGGAAGCTCTTCGCCAACGATATCTGTCATCAGGGCAAACGACTCACGCTCGATGCCCTTCGTCGCAACGATCAGCGTCGCGTCGTGCGGAACGGCATGTGCCACGCTGCGGACCACGGCGCGCAACACATGCGAGGGGGCGACGAAGGTGATGGTGCTGGCATCACGCACCGCGTCGGCCAGGTCTTCGGTCGCCGTCAGCGCTGGTGCGAGTGTCGCTCCCTTCAGAAATCGCGTGTTGGCATGGTTCGCGTTGACATCAGCGACCACGTCCGGTTCACGCGCCCACAGCCGCGTGGTGTGCCCGTTGCGCGCCACGAGATCCGCCAGCGCCGTGCCCCATGCGCCAGCCCCGACGACGACCGCTGTGCTCACGACGCCCCCGGTGGTGAGCTGGTCGCCGCTGCCCTGCCCCGCTTCCCAAAACGGTGCTCGGTGCCGTTGCGCAGTCGCGTGATGTTGGCGCGGTGCGTCCAGAACACGAACGACGCGACCAGCGTGACAGTGGCGAAGAGCGGTACTCCGCCCGTCCCACGAATCGCGACCGCACACACCAGCACCACCGCCGAGATCAACGAGCCAAGCGAGACGTAGCCGGACAGCGCGACGACCGCGGCGAAGCTGGTCATCGAGATCAGCATCGCCATCGGTGCCAGCGCGAGGAACACGCCGGATGCCGTCGCGACACCCTTGCCGCCACCCTTGCCGAGCAGAAAGATCGGCTTCACATGACCCGCAATCGCCGCCACACCAAAGGCGATACGCCACCCGATCTCGGCAGAGCCGAGCGCGCCCGGAAGGAGCGCCACCGGCAGAAAACCCTTCAGGCAGTCGGCGATGTAGACCGTCAACCCGATCTTCCACCCGAGCGTGCGAAAGACGTTGGTAGCGCCGAGATTCCCGCTCCCGACCGTGCGCAGGTCAACCCCCTTCGCCTTTCCTGCCAGGTACGCCGATGGAATTGAGCCGATGAGGTAGGCGACAATCAGTCCCAGCGCGCCCAGCATCAGTCGCCCTTCCGCTTCATGACGATGCGGAGCGGATTTCCGGTGAAGCCATAGGCCGCGCGGAATCCGTTGTGCAGATAACGCACATAGTGCTCCTGCACCAATTCCGGATGATTGCCCCATACGCCGATCGACGGCGGCGCGGTCTCGATCTGGGTCGCGTACTTGAGCTTGACCTCGCGCCCCGCGGCCTGCGGCGGCTGCCGACGCGCCACCAGCTCTTCGAGAGTCTGGTTGATCTCGGAGGTCGAGATGCGCTTGTCGCGCTCCTGTTCCACCTGCAGGATCAGGTCGAGAATCTTCGTGACGCGCTGACCGGTGAGTGCCGACGTGAAGAGAAACGGCACGAACTTGAGGTACGGCACCTTCTCGCCCGCATCACGCTGAAAGTGTGCCGCCGACTTGTCGCCCTTCTCCTCCTTCGCATCCCACTTGTTCACGACCACGATCAATCCACGACCTGCATCTTCAAAGGCGAGCGACGCGATCTTCAGGTCCTGATTCTCGAGACCGAGAGTCGCATCCAGCACCAGCACGCAGATGTCTGCGCGTTCAATTGCGCGGCGTGTGCGAAGAGTGGAGTAGAACTCGACGCCATCATCCACCCGCGTCGGGCGACGAAGTCCCGCCGTATCCACGAAGATCAACTGCCGTCCGTGGTACGTCATCGGGCTGTCGATCGCATCGCGAGTCGTGCCCGGGATGTCTGTCACGACCAGCCGCTCCTCACCCAGCAGGCGGTTCACGATCGACGACTTGCCGACATTCGGGCGACCGATCACCGCCACCCGCAGTGCGTCCGGCACCTCTTCCTGCCCCTCGGGCATCTGCTCCACGATGGCGTCCAGCATGTCGCCGATGCCATTGCTGTTCTGGGCCGACACCGCGAACGGATCGCCAGCGCCCAGCGAGTAGAACTCGTAGTGGGCAATGGTGCCGAAGTCGTCGCACTTGTTGGCGACCAGCAACCACGGCTTGCCGCTTTCGCGCATCAGATCAGCGACCTTCACATCGGACGGGACGAGACCCATCCGCGCATCGGTCACGAACAGCAGCAGATCGGCTTCGGCGATGGCTTCCTTCACCTGACGCTTGATCTCGACGTCCATCGGATCGAGCGTGTCTTCCGGCAACCCACCGGTATCGACCAGCCAGAAATCACGACCGTTCCACGTGGCGCGCCCGAAGTGACGGTCGCGGGTGGTTCCGGCAACTTCGCTGACGATGGCGGCATTCTTGTCGCCGATAATGCGATTGTACAACGCCGACTTGCCCACGTTCGGGCGGCCGACGAGAGCAACGATTGGGATACTCACGCAGCACTCCGTAATGACGAACCGACGGCTGGTTCCGCCTCCAGCACGTCGATGAAATCGTAAGATGGAAAAACCGGAAACGGAAACTCCTCGCGCAACGCGATGAAGGAGGTGTCGTCGAGAAAGACGCCGTTCTCGTTGATGCTCTCGGCCGGAATGAGCGCGAGATCGAAATCCACGCGGCCGGCAAGCGCACGACGGATATCGTCGCTCACGAGCAATCCGGCCGTGGTGGTGGTGGAACCGAACAACGAGTTGTCGATGGGCAACAACTCGAAGTGCGCGCCAGTGGCCTCCGTGAGGCTGGCGAGCAGGGGCGGCATCAGCGGTGCCATGCTGGTGCCGGTCACGACGGCGATCCGCTTGCCATCGAGGCGGGGCAGCCGCTGCAGACCATCGGCCAGGCGCCCGCGCAAGGAGGTCACGGCACCCACGCCATTTTCAATCTGTGGGAAGTCGCCGTAGTGCTCAGCGTCAGGGAGCGGCGCTTCGGCGAGGAGATACAGCTCATCCGAGCCGTAGACCCATCGCTCACCGCGCTCGGCCAACCCGCGCGCCTGCCACAGTTCGACGATATCGAGCAGTTCGCGGGACGATCCACGGTCCATGCTCTTTCCGGTGTAGAGGTGCGAGAACTGCGTCACGCCCACTGGCACCAGAGCCACGGAGATCACGGCGTCCTGCAGATTCCACAGGTCGGTGAGCGACGCCTCGAGCACTTCCCCGTCGTTCACACCCGGCACGATCACCATCTGCCCGTGGAACTGAATCCCACCGGCCGCGAGACGGGTGAGCTGCTCGATGATGTTGGGCACGCGCGGATTGTTCAGCAGCACCTTCCGCGCTTCCCATGGCGTCGCGTGCACCGAGACGTACAGCGGCGACAACCGATACTCGATGATGCGGGCGATGTCGCGTTCCTTCACATTCGAGAGCGTCGCAAAGTTTCCGTAGGCGAACGACAGCCGGTAGTCGTCGTCGCGAATGTAAAGCGACTTGCGCAATCCCTTCGGCAACCCCTCGATGAAGCAGAACTCGCAGCGATTCGCGCAACGACGGATCGTCGGCGGCTCCAGCTCGAGTCCCATCGAGGCTCCTTCGGGGCGGGTCACCGTCCACGTGTGCTCCGTGCCGTCGGGCTGACGCACGTCGACAACGAACGACTCCTCGGCGGTCAGGAACTCCCAGTCGAGGAAGTCCTCGATGGCGCGACCGTTCACCGCGCGCAGCTCGGTGCCGCGCACGATGCCCAACGTTGCTCCAAGCTGCCCGCCTTCGACGGCCGCCACACGTACCATGTCCTACCTCCATCGAACCCGTCTCAACCACATTCCAGCAATGCGAAACCGCGCCACCGGAGTCCGGGGCGCGGCTCAACAAACTTACGAACTGAGGGGGCGGAAATCAAGCAGTGGCATTGACTTCCACCGTTTTCAGCCCACCAGAATCCCCTACTTCGCCACCTTGTATCGGAACGCCGCGATCGATGCCCCCTTGGTCTCGACCGAGACGAGATCAGAGCTCCCGGGAGCCATCTGCTTGGTACGTGCGGTTGCCGTCCCGACCACCACGCCCGCAGCGTCGAGGAATTCGACCGTGAGGCTGTACGAGGCAGCGGGCTTATCGGGTGGTACCTGCACCACCGCACCGAATGTGGCCCCAGTCGGGCTCGGCGTGAAACTCCTGACTTCGACGGTAGGATTCATGTTCTGCATCAACGTCGTGTAATACACCAGCGAGTCGTTGAACACCTTGATCTGCGCCTGCTGTGCGGGGTTGAGCATGACGCTTTGCCCCGCCTTTGGTCGCACACCCTTGTTCGCCTTCGTCTGCACGGCCAGCTTCCGCGACGACTGTACGTTGCGGACGAGTGAGTAGATCCCGACGTTGTTCGGATCGATCTCGCGCAGCTTCGCGAAATACGGACGAATCTCATCAAACCGCTCGATGTTGTTGAGCGCGACGGCCGAGTTGTAGAGCGCATCGCGGCTGTTCGGATTCTTCTTCAACGCCGCGTCGAAGAGTCGGAGACCGGAGTTGTAGAGCTTGTTCTTGGTCAGCTCGCTCCCCGCATCGGTCAGCTGCGCATCGGTGACCGCGTTGGTGTTCGCCAGCACTTCATCCACGAACTTGGTGGCCGCAGCGCTGTCCAGCTGCGATCCCCCCATCCTCATGATCCGAAGCTTCGTGGTCAGATCATTCGGGTAAAAGCCCAGGTACCGATTGTAGGTCGCAATAGCCGCTGCAGTCATCTCGGCCTTCTTCGCGCCCTCCGCGGACATGGCACTGTTGGAATAGAGCGCGCCGAGGTTGAGGAGCATGTTGTCCCGCACCTTCGTCGCGCTCGTGTCCGTCGATGCGGCCGTGACGTCGATCGTCTTGCCGAACCACTCGATCATCGCGGTCGTATCGTCCTTCACCAGCGCAACGTTCGACAGGATGTTGTAGGCGTAAAACTGCTTGCTGTCGAGCAGCAGCGAGTTCGTCGCGTAGACCTCGGCGGAATCCAGCTGCTGCGCGTTGGAGAAGGTGATCGCCTTGTTGATCAACAGCGACCAGAGGCCATTGGTGTAGAGCTTGAGCGAGTCCGAACACTCAGGCTTGACCGTGCGGATGGCAGCGAATGCGCTGTCGATCGCGGCGACCATGTTGACGCTTCCGGTCGGATTGGCAGTGTAGCCGATCTTGGCGCGCGATTCGGTGAGCCCAGTGCCTGGTTGATCGAGCCACCCCAACAGCACCTGGCCGAGCAGGAAGTTGCGACTCGGCTGAATCGGCACCGGGAACGCGGTGACATCGTCGGTCAGGGCCTTGACGGTGGCCATGAGCGACTTCGCCTTGTCCTCCGGCTTCGCGTCCTTCTTGAAAAGGCCGTTGAAGACCAGGCCGGCCGTCAACATCTTCGGATTCGACTGCATCGGCAGATCACACTTGGGCGCCTGCGCCCGAATCAAACCTGCGGCAACCAGCAACAAGGCAACCGCCCGGCCACATGTAGTCCAGAAAGCCATTCGTCAAATCTCCCAGATGCGTATGGTAGAGTTCGCATGAGCGAACCCAATGAGTCGCTCGTGTTGTGCTGACATCGTCACTCAGAACCGCAAAATATAGTCCAGCGGCGTGACGCAGGCGGGTTAGTTGCGCCAGCGATAGCTCGCGCCGCTGCCGGTGTTGAAGAGCACTACCTCGCTCCCTGCGTGCAGTTCACCGCGCTCGACCAGCGTCACCAGCGCGGCCAGTGCACAGCCCCCCTCCGGCGCGGCGTCGATGCCGGTCGCCTGGGCGAGCCGCGCTGTCTCGGTGCGCATCACCTCGTCGGTCACCGCGACTGCGGCGCCACCGCTCTCCCGGAGCGCTCGTAGCAGCAATCGGTCACCCAGCGGGCCCGGCACCCGCAACCCGCTGGCGTATGTGGTGGGGTCTATCCACGGCGCAGCCGCAGACTCATTCGCCGCAAAGGCCCGCACGATCGGTGCGCACCCTGCCGCCTGCGCGACGATCACCTTCGGACGGCGCTCTGCCGGGTTCAGCCAGCCTGCGCCCTGCATCTCGGCGATCGCCTTCCAGATGCCGATCGTCCCTTCGCCACCGCCGGTCGGGTAGACGAAGGCGTCAGGAAGCCGCCAGCCAAGCTGCTCGGCCATTTCGTATCCCATTGTCTTCATTCCCTCCACACGATACGGCTCGCGCAGAGTGGAGACATCGAACCATCCATGTTCGGCCGCGTAGGCGCGCGCCTCGCGTCCGGCGTCACCGATGTGCCCGTCCACCAGAATGAGCGTGGCACCAAAGGCCAGCACCGTATCGAGGATCGGCGGCGGCGTGGTGCGAGGGGCGTACACGCGGACCGGGACGCCCGCCGCCGCCGCGTACGCCGCCAGCGCGGCACCGGCGTTCCCCGCAGTCGGCACGGTCACGCCCCGCACACCGAACGCCCGTGCGCGCGTGATCGCCAGCGCCATGCCTCGCGCCTTGAATGACGCGGTGGGGTTCTGACCTTCATCCTTGATCCACAGACGTCCGACGCCAATCGCCTGCGCCAATGCGGGCGCCTCCATCATCGGCGTCCACCCTTCGCCGAGCGCGACCACCGGTTCATCGGGGAACACCGGCAGCACGCTGCGATAGCGCCACAGCCCACGCGCCGATGCATCCACCCCGTCCTCGCGTTGGCCTGGGAGCGTCACGTTGGTCAGCCACGGCTGTGAGCACGCCGGGCACAGTGAGGTGAGCGTGTCACCAGGTGCGGTGGTATCACAGGCGCTGCAGTACAGGCGCCACGGCGCCGCCATTGCGAGAGACGTGCTCATGTCGGTGACGCGGGGACGGGGTGGACAGCGGGAACGGCGTTGTCGACGTCACCACTCGCCGGAACGAGTGGCGCGTCACGAGAGGCCAGATGGGTTTGATTCTCTGTCAGCGCAGGCAGCGCTGACAGCTCTGACGGCTCGGCCGGCTCTGACAACTGTGATGACTCTGACAACCCTGACGGCTCGGCCAGCTTTGACGACTCGGCCGACTCTGCCAATTCTGACAACGCTGATTGCTTGGCCGACGCTGCCGTTTCTGACAACGCTGCCGATTCTGCCGACGCTGCGGTTGCTGCAACCTCGGTCGATGGCACGACCACGGCTGCCGCGCTGACCTCGGCCGCCAACTCCACGCCGAGTCCCAACAACAGTTTGAGTGCCGACGCGCGCGAGAATCCAGGGACGCCGGCGATCGCAACCACGCCGGCATCCTTGACGCCCTGTACGCTGCCGAACACCTGTAACAGTGCGCGTCGTTTCGACGGGCCAACGCCGGGGATCTCCAGCAGCTGTGACGTGACAGTGCGCCTGGTGCGCCGCGCGCGCTGAAACGTGACGGCGAAACGATGCGCCTCATCGCGAGCCATCTGCAGCAGTCGCAACCCCGGTGAGCGGCGCGACAGTCGCAACGACTCGCTCCGGCCGGGCAGGAAAACCTCCTCATCCTTCTTCGCCAGACTCGCGAGCGACAACGAGCCGAGTCCGATTGCGGCCAGCGCATCCTGCGCCGCGTGCAGTTGGCCCTTGCCGCCGTCGATCACGCACAGGTCCGGCAACGGCAGCGACTCGGCCACGCGCCGTGAAAAATATCGGGTGACAACCTCATTCATCGACGCGAAATCGTCGTTCCCCCACTCCCCTTCAACTTTGAACTTTCGGTACTCGGCGCGCTTCGGACGGCCGTTCTCGAACCACACCATGCTGGCGACGGTATCGCGTCCCTGCGCGTGCGAAATATCGAAACAGACGAAGCTGCGCGGCACGACCGCCAGCCCCAGCTCGCGCTGGAGATCGTAGACGGGATCGATCGCGCGTTCGTCGCTCTCATCGGTCGTCAGCTTCATTTCTTCCAGCAGATGACGGGCGTTCTGCATCGCCAGATCCATCAGCTCCCGCTTCGCACCGCGTTGCGGCACGGCGAGTCGTGAACTGGGGAACGACTCCTGAACCAGTGCGATCTCTGCCAGTTCGAATGGCAGCAGGAGATCGCGTGCGCGCTCGCCCTGATGCTGATAGTGCTGCAGGAGATACGCCACCAGAATGGCGTCATCCGACTCCCCCTCCACGTTCGCAAGATAGCGGTGGTCGCGGGCGAGCAGCTTGCCATTCCGAATGCGGAGGATCGACACGCACGCATCGTCACCATCGCGTGCGAAACCGACGACGTCGCGGTCTCCCCCCTCGACCTGCATCACCACCGTCGGCTCCTCGATCGATTCCAGCTTGAGCAGCGCATCCCGGAGCTCCGCCGCCCGCTCGAACTCGAGGCGTTGCGACGCAGCCTCCATCATCTTGCGTACACGACGCGTGACCTCTTCCGGCTTGCCGTCGAGAAACTCCACGACCTCACCGATCATGGCGCGGTAGTCATCCTGCGTCTGCAGTCCGATGCACGGTGCCTTGCAGCGACCGATGTGCCAGTCGAGACAGGCCCGTTCGGGCATTTCCGCCGGCATATCGTAGCGACACGAACGCACGGTGAAGATCCGCTTCACCACGTTGAGTGCCCGGCGCATTGCGCCAACGTCCGTATAGGGACCGAAGTAGCGCGCTCCGTCGGACTGGAACCGGCGTGTGACGAACACGCGCGGGTACGGCTCGTTGAGCGTCACCTTGATGTACGGATACGACTTGTCATCGCGCAGCGCGATGTTGAAACGCGACCGATACTCCTTGATCAGATTATTCTCGAGGATCAGCGCGTGCGCCTCCGACGGCACGACGATCGTCTCGACGTCACATATCAGTCGTACCAGATGCCGCGTCTTGACGCTCGTCTCATGGTCGCTCGCGAAATAACTCCGCACACGCGAGCGCAGGCTCTTCGCCTTGCCGACGTAGAGCACCAGACCGTCCGCATCCTTCCAGAGATACACCCCCGGCGAATCCGGCAGATGCGCCAGCTTGGCGGCGACAGAATCGGGGATCGCAGTCATGCTGTAAACTATCGCCCTTGCTATGCCGAAACGCGGCGCAGGCGACGGACGCGCTCGACCAGTGCCACGGCCTCCGGCACGCGCCAGAGCAGCGTCACGGCGCCATAGGCCGATGCGAACACCGCCAGCAGCACCGCCGCTTCAATTCGCCGCGGCGTTGCATCTGCGCCCAGCCAGGGCACGCGTACCGCCCATGTGATCACAGCGGCGATCAGGGCGCTGGCCCAGAGCCTGAGAAGCGCCGGCAGCACCGGCGGGAGCGCACCGATGCGGCGGTGGAGTGCGCGGCGAAGCAGCGCGAACTCGCACCAGCCGGCGACACCGGCGGCGAGCGTCAGACCGGTCGCACCCCAGCGACTCTCGACGCCGATCCAGCCAGGCGCGCGTATCCCCAACAGATACGCCAGTGCAATGCCCACCGCGACGCGCACCAGCGCCAAGCGGAACGGCGTCGTGGTGTCCTGCAAGGCGAAAAACGCCGAACTGTAGAGGCGCGCCAGTGCCGATGCGAGCAGACCGAGCGACGCACCGGCCAGGATCGCCCAGAGCCATCGCGTGTCTGCCCCGGTGAAACGCCCCGAGCGAAACAACGCCGCCGCGATGGCGTCACCAACGGTCAGGAATGCTGCCGCCGACGGGACGATGAAGTACGCAATGCGATGCTGATTGGCGGCCAGGCGTGTCCGAAGCGCAGCGTGACGCTGCTCGTCGTTGCCCACTTCGGACGACATCGCGGGCAGCGCCGCGGCAGTCACCGCCGTGCCGAAGAGTGTCACAGGCAGCAGGGTGACACTCTGCGCCAGGCCGAGCGCCGCGACAGCGCTTTCCGACAACATGGTGGCGAACTGCAGATCCACGAAACTGCTGATCTGCAGCACACCTCGGCTCATGAACGCGGGACCGAAGTTCCTCGCCACGGTCTGCACCGAGGGGTCGCCGAGCGACGGCCGGAGCGACATGCCACGCACCAGGCTGAACACCGCTGGCAGTTGCACGGCAAACTGCAGCCCACTGCCGACCAGTGCTCCCCAGGCGACGAGTCGGGCGGCATCGTCGAGTGACGTGCGTGGACCGAAGATCACGGCGCCGATGATCGCCGCGTTCCACATCACCGGCGACACGTACGACAAAAAGAAGCGGCGATGGCTGTTCAGCACACCGAGACACCACGCCGACAGCACGAGGAGCCCGACGCCGGGGAACATGATGCGAACGAGTGAGGTCGTCAGGGCGCGTGACTCGGCCGAGAAGCCGGGGGTCAGCAGCGCGACCAGTTCGGCGGCCCAGGTAACGCCAACCAGCACCAGCACCGATGAGAGGAGCGCGAGCAGGGTGAACACCGCACCTGCCACCCGCAGCGCTTCGTCGTGACGCCCCTCCGTGCGCAGTCGCGCATACACGGGGATGAACGACGCCGACAGCGCTCCTTCACCAAACAGATTCTGCAGCAGGTTCGGAATGCGGAGTGCCGCGCGCAATGCACCGGCCGCCGCCTGCGTCCCCAGCACGTGCGCAATCACGGCATCACGCACAAAACCCAGCAACCGACTGATCAGGATCCCAGCGGCGACGAGCGAGGCGCCGGTATCACGCGTCGAGGAGCGATCAGGCGGAGGCGGCTCAGTCGCCGCCATGCACCAACGACTCGGCGTGCGTGGCGCAGGCCCCCTGCATCGCGTCGAGCAGCGGGGTGCCGTAACGCGCCAACCACGGGAGTGGATTCACCACACGATCCTGCGGCGCACCGTGTGGCCAGAGGATCGCCTGCGCCTGCGTCACGCGGCGCAGCTGATCACCGATCGTGCGCTTGGTCGCGGCGAGTACGCGACGCTCGAGACGCGACGTCCGATGCGTCAGTTGCGCCACCGTACCATCCAGCGCAGCCGCCGTGAGTGTCGTGCCGGAGGCGCGGATCTTCTGCGCCGTGGTCTGGATCTGTGCACGCAGGTTCACGATCGCATCCAGCGCGGCGTCGGGCGTGGCCGATGTGGAAAGTGCGCGTACCAGCGCCGCCGTGTCACGCATGTCGTCGGCGGACTGCCCCATGCGCGACAGTGTGGTCTGCACATCGGGAGGGATCACGCGGAGACTCGCGCGCGGCACCGCCAGCGGCATCGCCACGCTCAACGCCTGAGCCACCGCGCCAACCTGCGCGAAGTACGCCAACTCACCTGGGCCCGCCACGTAGGCGACCGTCGGCAGCAGGGCACGCTCCACCAATGGGCGCATCAGGACGTTGGGTGAAAGCAGATCATCCGAGACCTTCGGAAGAATCGAGGAAGCGCCAGAAATACTCGCCCGCTCCTTCACCCCATTCCGCACGACGAACACCAGCGACCGGTCATCGACGAGCTCCACCTGTGGCGTGAACCCGGCCTCTCGCAGCGCAGCCGTACGTTCCGCGAGGGCTGCATCGATGGTCCCCGCCTCGGCCAGGGCGCGCCGAAGCAGGGGCGCGGACTGATGTCGGACGCTGGGATGCGCCGCGTTCAAGACCGCGATGCCAAGGGGCATCAGCATCTCGCGCATCAGGCCCACGTACGCGCTGCCGACTGTCGTCCCGCCGTGATACGCCGCGATCGCGGCGCGCACAAACTCCGGCCACGCGGCTCCCGCCGACGCACGCATCAGGACCGACTTCGCCGTCTCCAGATCACCGAGGAAGGCGTGCGACATCATCGTTCCGTCGGGGGGCGCCGTCAGCAGATGCGCATCACGCAGTTCGCCCGCCGATGGCAACCACGTCGTGGCACCCTCGGCAAAGTCTGCGTCGTCTGTCGCGGCCCAGAAGATCGGTGCCGTTGGAACGCCTGTCAGCCCCTCGATCCGGTCCGCCAGGGCCAGCGCGCTCAGCGCCTTCACGAGCGTGTACATCGGGCCGCCGAAGAGGCCAGGCTGCTGACCAGTCGTGACGACGACACCCTGTCCATTTGCCACGCGCGCCAGCCGCGCCGCTGCCGCGCCACTCGGCCGCAGCGCATCGCGCATCGTGTCCGCCCAGCCAACGCCCATCATCGGCTCGCGGCACTGCTCGATCTGCTCGTTCCAGGAGCGCCGGTCGCGCGGAATCTCCGCAGTAAAGCCTTTTGGCAAGGTCCCATCGCGCACCGCCGCACCCAACGGGCCGATCGCCAGCGGCATCAGCTCGACACGCGGTGTCATCGACATCGGCAGCACCATGCGTGGCCGCGGTGCAGCGGAGTCTGCGTCGCACTCAGGAACATCGGTTCGCTCACGCACACGATCACGTCACTCCTCCCAACCGTAGGCCGACATCCGACGCTGCGACGATGCGCGCACCCCGCCAGCGCGACAAGATAGCAGTCGGCGCCAGCCAGACACACGCGCTGCCGGGCAGCGATTCATTTGTGGTATGGCTCACCGCGCAGCAATGTCCCCGCGCGGTACAGCTGCTCGACCAGTACGAGGCGCGCCATTTCATGCGGGAGGGTCCAGGGGGCCACCGCCAAACGCCGAGTGGCGCGCGCGTGGACCGCGTCATCGAGCCCGTAGGCGCCACCGATGACGAACGTCACGGCGCCAGCGCTATCACGAATCCGGCCAAGCCACTCGGCGAAGGCGGCGCTCGTCATCACCGATCCCCGTTCGTCGCAGGCAACCACCTCGCCACGCGTCAGGCACACGTCGAGCAACCGCTCCCCCTCTGTACGACGGGTGACCGCAGGAGCCACGCCGCGCCCACCCGCTTCCTTCACCTCCTTCACCACCAGCGGCCAATAGTGCGTGATACGGCGTTCGTAGTCAGCGATCGCCGCACCGAACGTCCCGTCGTGCGCACGTCCCACCACCGCCAGTGTGAGCTGCACCGGTCAGGCGTAGATGCCGCGCAGCTTGTGCACCGTACTCACGCGGCTGATCGCAAGCATGTACGCCGCAGTGCGCATATTCACCTTGTGCTGGCGCGCGAGCGTGCGCACATCGGTGAAGGCGCGCGTCACGATCTCTTCCAGCCGCGAGTTCACGGTTTCCTCGGTCCAGTAGTACCCACCGCGATTCTGAACCCATTCGAAGTACGATACGGTGACGCCCCCCGCATTGGCCAGGATATCGGGAATCACGAAGATGCCCTTTTCCTCGAGAATCGCGTCGGCGGCGGCCGTGGTTGGCCCGTTCGCCCCTTCGCAGATGATCTTTGCCTGAAGCTTCGGGGCGTTCTTGGACGTGATCACGTTCTCCATCGCCGCCGGCAGCAGCACATCCACGTCGAGCGTCAGCAGTTCATCGTTCGTGATCGGGTCGCCACCGGCGAACCCGGCCAATTCCCGGTTTCGACGGACGTATTCGATCGCGGCGATGATGTCCACACCCTGCGGATTATGCACGCCGCCGGTCCGATCGCTGATGGCGGTGATTCGACACCCTTCCCGCTCGAGCAGCAACGCGGCGATGGACCCGACGTTGCCAAAGCCCTGAACTGCGACGGTCGTGCCGCGCACCGGCATCCCGAGCTCCTTCAGCGCCTCGCGGGTCACGAGCATGCAGCCGCGCCCTGTCGCCTCCTTCCGCCCCGCTGAGCCGCCGAGCTCGAGCGGCTTGCCCGTGACAACCGCCGACGCCGTGTGCCGCATGTGCATGGAGTACGTGTCCATCACCCACGCCATCACGCGCTCGTTCGTGTTGACATCGGGCGCCGGCACATCGGAGTCCGGGCCCAACAGCGAAATGATGTTCGACGTGTAGCGGCGAGTGAGACGCTCGAGTTCACCCACACTGAGCTTGGATGGATCGCAGATCACGCCACCCTTCGAGCCGCCAAACGGGAGGTTCACGACAGCGCACTTCCACGTCATCCACGCCGCCAATGCCTTCACCTCCTCCAGATTCACCTGCATGTCGAACCGGATCCCACCCTTGGCCGGACCGCGCGACGTGTTGTACAACACGCGATAGCCGGTAAACACCTCGACGTCGCCGTTATCCATGTGCACGGGGATCGAGACGATCAGCTGCTTCTCGGGGTTTCGCAGGATCTTGTAGATCCCCGGGTCCAGATCGAGCAGCTCAGCGGCGCGATCGAACCGGGACATCATCGCCTCAAAGGGATTGTGCTCGTCGAGGAAGCGGTCCTTGTCGGGGAGAACGATACTGTTGGTCGGCAGCCGCAGATCGGTCGCCATAGTGGAGCTCGTCAGCGTGAAAGGTCAGAGAGGAGAGCCGAACCGTCGCGCCTCGAGCACCGTCCGGACGACTGCGTCCAGAGCTGTGGCACCGTCGCGCGGAACGACCGATTGGGAAAGATACCACAGGGGCACCGCCGAACTCGGCCACAAGGGGGCGAGCTTGACCGCGTCCTTGAGCGTGCAGACGACGGCGTCACGACCAACCGAGTCCGAGATGAGACGTCGCACGGTGGCGTCGTCGTACCGATGATGGTCGGCAAGGACGACCGACCTGCGAAGCAAGCCCATCTCTTCGAGCTGCGCTTCGAAGGATCGCGGATCCCCGATGCCACTCACCGACAGGACCTTCGTTCCCACCCAGGACGGCGGCTCGACCGCCGCTACGCCACCCGCGAAGACCAGCGCGCCGGGCTGAATATCCACCACGGTGATCGGTGCACTCGTCACCTGACGCAGCGCGTCGACGACGGAGACCACCGCCGTCGGTGCGGCAGCCTTCACGGTCACCACGACCAGCGTCGCCCGCTGCAGGCTGGCCAATCGCTCACGGAACGGTCCGGCAGGCAGCAGCGTGTCGCGGCCCGTCCACCGATCTGCGCTCACCAGAACGACATCGGCAACGCGGGCCGCACGCCGATGCTGAAAGGCGTCGTCGAGGATGGCAATGTCTGCTCCGGCGTTCGCTGCCGCTCGCACCGCGGCTACGCGATCAGCGCCCGCAACGACATGCACTCCCGGGTTGAGCGTCCGGTGCACCTGGGCCTCGTCATCACCGTACCCGCGGAGCACCACCGCCGGCGTCGCGCCCGCGAGCGAGAATCGCGCCGCGAACCATGCGCTCACCGGTGTCTTTCCGGTTCCGCCGACAGTCAGATTGCCAATCGAGATGGCGGGGATCGGCGACGGCAGCGGCGCGTGCCGATCGAACCATCGATTGCGCCGAGCGACGATCGCTCCGAACACTGCGCTCAGTGGCAGCAGCGCGGCGCGAGCCACTCGGGCGCCGGGTGAGCCGTCGTCATTCCACACCCAGTCGGCGATGTCAGCCAGCGGCACGGTCGGCCACCAGAGCCATCCGCCCGGCAAACACCGGGATCGCCTCGGCGGCATCCCGCGAGGTCTCGCCCGGCACGAGCATCGGCGAATCGAAGACGATCGTCACGCGAGCGAACGGCTTCGGGATCATGAATCGGTCCCAGCTCTTCAGGCACCACGCGCGTGATGCATGCACGCCAACTGCGACCACCGGCGCGCCTGCCCGGTGCGCCGCCACCAGGGCGCCGGGCGCAAGCGTCCGATTCGGGCCGCGTGGCCCATCAGGTGTCACGGCCACGGTGGACCCGTCGCGCAGCGCGCGAACGAGTCCGAGCAGCGCGCGATCCGCTCCCTTCGACGAACTGCCGCGAATCAGCCTGTAGCCGAGTCGCTTCGCGATTTGCGCGATCAGCTCTCCGTCCTTGTGCGTGCTGATCAGGGTCGCGACCGACTGGAATCGCAGCACATACAGCATCGGCAGCAGCTGCCCGTGCCAGACCAGCAGCGCCACCGGCTGACCATCGTATCGCAGTGTATCCACTGGCCGCGCGTCCACAGTGCGTATGCGCCATGTGACGCCGATCAGCCGGATGATCGAGCTCCCGATCAGTGACAGCCAGCGCGCACGGCGTGCGTCGGCATCCGATCGCGCGTCAGTCTGGGGTGCTGCGTCGCTCATCCGACCATCTCGTCAATCATCGCCGCGACGCGGAGCGCGGCACCCGGATCGCCCATCCGTCGTCGCACCTCACCCAGCGCCTCGAGCATCACGGCCCGTTGCGGCGACGTGTCATCCAGCAGCGGCAGGAGCGCCGGAAGCACGCTGTTGGCGCTCAGCGCCTGCTGAATGAATTCCGGCACGATGCGCCGCTCGGCGACGATGTTCACGAGTGCGATATCCGGTAAGGTGACCAACCGCTTCGCGATCGCGTACGTGATTGCGCTGGTTCGATAGGCAACCACCATCGGGCAGCCGCAAAGCGCCGCTTCGAGCGTCGTCGTGCCACTCTTGGCGAGCGCCGCAGTCGATGCCCGAAAGACGGTCCGCGATGCATCACGCACCACCGGGAACGGGCACACCGCAGCGTCGATATCGACGTTGATCGGTGCACTGAGTATCACCTGCACATCTGGCCGCTGCCGGACGACCGCCTGCGCGATGGCGACGAAGTCGCGCAGGTGTCGGCCGATCTCGCCGGCGCGACTCCCCGGAAACAGAGACAGAACAGGGCGCGATGCGTCGAGTCCCAGCGCGAGGCACGCCTCGGCGCGCGAGGGCAACTGTTGCGTGGCGTCGATGAGCGGTGATCCGACGAATGTGGCATCGATGCCAGCGTCACGAAGGAATTTCTCCTCGAACGGCAGGATCACGGCCGCCTTCGTGATCGTGGTGCGCATCTCGTGCACCCGACTCTTGTGCCACGCCCACACCTGTGGCGTGATGTAGTACAGCACAGGAATTCCGCGCTGTGATGCCTCGCGCGCGACGCGCAGGTTGAAGCCCGGGTAATCGACGAGCACCACCAACTTGACGCGGCCCGCATCCAGTCGGCGCTTCAACGCGGTCATCAGACGCGAGAGAACGGGGAGGTGCCTGATGACCTCGACAAACCCGACGACGGCGATACGCTCGGCGCGCTCCAGGAGCTCGACGCCCTCCGCCGCCATGCGACTCCCTCCGACACCAACGAGGTGCAACGCCGGCCGACGCTCGTGCAGCGCGCGAAGCATCGCCGCTGCGTGCATGTCGCCCGACGGTTCGCCGGCGACGATCATCACCTCGGGCGCACTCACGCCGGCCTCGCGGCACCACCACGCAAACGAAGCGCATGAGCGTCGATGTCGGTCACGATCCGCAACGCCGTCGCCAGTGCCTCTCGACCGGCAGTACCGCTCACCACGACTGACGACTCTCCACGGATCGCCGAGAGAAAGCTGTCCAGTTCGAGGCGCAGCGGTTCACCGTCCGGCGCGAAGAGCGGCACCGGCTCGACGAACTCCTCCAGCGACGTCGCCTGCGCAGCCAGATTGCGCGGGTCCACATCGGAGCGCATGCGAAAGAACATGCCAACACCGGTGCCAAGGTCCAACGACACGTAGCCGCTGCGCTGGAAGATTCGCAGCTTGCGCGTCTTGTCACGGCTCACGCGGCTGGCGGTGATGGTCGCCACCGCACCGCTGGCGAATTCCAGTCGCGCATTGGCGATGTCGAGCGTGTCGGTCAAGACGGGAACCCCCACCGCGCTCACATCGACCACCGGACTGCCGACGATGGTTGCCACCAGATCGATGTCGTGGATCATGAGATCGAGGACCACCGCCACATCCGCGCCACGCGGCGTGTACGGTGCCAACCTGTCGCTCTGCACAAACAACGGATCGGCGAGATATGGCCACGCGGCGCGCACGGCGCGATTGAATCGCTCCACATGACCCACCTGCAACACCACGCCCGCCGCAGCCGCCGCATCCACCAGCGCGTCTGCCTCCTCGAGCGTCACCGCAATCGGCTTCTCGACGAAGAGGTGCTTACCCGCACGAAGAATCTCCATGCCGACCGCGTGGTGGGCCGTCGTCGGGACCACACAACTCACCGCATCGCAGGCACCGATCAGTGACTCGAGCGACGGATGCGCATACACACCAAGCTCCGCAGACACGGCGGCGGCCCGGCCAGGGTTCGCGTCGTAGAATCCGGCAAATGAGATGCCGGGCATGTCGCGCAGAATCCTGACGTGGTGAAACCCCAGCCCGCCGGCACCAGCGACACCGATGCGATCTGTCAGAATCCGATTCCCCGCTCGCTGGCTTCGATGAACGACAGGAAGGCGGTCACCTCGTCAAAGGGCTGCAGCTCGGCACGGGCGCGAATCATCGCCTGCGTGACGTTCAGCTCAGAACGGAACACCAACCGATAGGCACGTTTCAGTTCGCGGACGATGGCATCGTCAAAGCCGCTGCGTTGCAAACCAACCGAATTCAACCCGTACAGTTTGACCGGATTTCCAACTGCTTTCAGAAAGGGCGGCACATCCTTCGCCACCCGGGAACAGCCGCCCACGAACGAGTGCCGGCCGATGCGCGCAAACTGATGCACCGCGACCAGCCCCGACACGATGGCGCGATCGTCGATCACGACGTGGCCAGCCAACTGCGTCCCGTTGCCGATGATGACTTCGTTCCCGATCTGACAGTCGTGGGCCAGGTGTACATACGACATCAGGAACGAGCCGCTCCCGACGGACGTCTTCATCGAGTGCGTCGTGCCACGATTGATGGTGGCGTACTCCCGCACCACCGTGTTCGCCCCAATCTCGACCGTGGTGTGCTCGCCCTTGTACTTGAGATCCTGCGGATCACCACCAATCACCGATCCGATGCCGATCCTGACGCCTGACGCCAGCGTCACATTGCGCTCGAGTGTCGCGCGCATCGCAATCACACAGCCATCTGCCACCACACAGTGATCGCCGACGTAGGCGAAGGGGCCGATGTGAACTCCATCGGCAACTGTCGCGGTGGGAGCAATGATCGCGGTCGGATGAATCCCGGGTGAGACGGGCGTTGTCATCGAGGGCGGACCATGGCCGCCATATCGGCCTCGCAGACCACCTCACCGTCCACTCTGGCAACGCCGTGCATCTTGCAGAGCGGGCCGCGAATCTGCTGCACGTCGAGCTCCAGTCGCAGCTGGTCGCCCGGCTTCACCGGTCGTCGGAACTTGACGTTGTCGAGACTCGTGAAGTACACGACCTTCGATTCGGGATCGACGACGCTGCCGAGCATCAACATGCCGCCAACCTGCGCCATCGCCTCGACAATCAGCACGCCCGGCATGATCGGGTGACCGGGAAAGTGGCCCTGAAAGAACGGTTCGTTGATGGTCACGTTCTTGAGACCCACTACCCGCTTGCCTTCTTCCAGCTCCAGAATCCGGTCCACCAGCAGAAACGGGTACCGGTGTGGCAGCACCTTCATGATCTCTTCAATCGACATCACCGTCGTCTCCTCCTTGGCTGTCCGGAGCAGCTCGCGGACGAACAGGACCGTGCCCTTGTGGCTTGGTCGGTGAGCGCTGATGTGCCCGCGCACGCGGGCGCCAGCCAACGCCAGATCTCCTACACAGTCCAGCGCCTTGTGCCGCACGAACTCGTCCGGCCAGCGAAGCGTGGCCTCCACCAGGGAGGTCTCATCCATCACGACTGCATTCGATGTACTTGCCCCCTGAATCAAACCCGCCGCGCGCAACGCCTCTACCTCGCGCACGAAACCGAATGTCCGGGCGGCCGCGAGCTCTCGGCTGAATGAGTCAGGGGTGATCGTCAGCGCCACCTTCTGCACGCCGATCAGCGGGTGGGCGAACTCGATCGCGACATCCAGTTCGAGATGAGCCGCCGGAGTCGCCTCGTACACCGACTCGCCATCCACCATGCGAATGGGGGTGGTGACCGTCAGGTAGCGCGCCGCGCCGCCGTGCTCGGAGATCCCCGCCGCTCGCAGCGCCTCCACGAATGGCAGGGCGCTGCCATCCACAATCGGCGGCTCGGCGGCGTCCAGCACGATACGCAGATCGTCTATCTGGAGCGCAGCCACCGCCGCCAGCACGTGTTCGACCGTGTGGAATGCATCATCTCCCTCACCGAGCTGCGTGCGCCGATCGGCCAGTACGGCGACCGACGCATGCGCGGGAATCGGCGCCGCGCCAGCCCGATCGCCACGGAGAAAACTGACTCCAGTCCCTGGCGCGGCCGGCTCGAATCGAAGCGTGACAGCCTGCCCGAGATGGAGACCAATGCCGCTCACCGTCGCGACCGACCGAATCGTCTGTCGGCGCACGGGACTCACGGCTTCTCCTTCGCGAGCCGCAACGATTTCAGGATCGCCGGCAGACGCTGCGCGGCTGCAAGCACTCGGAGCGCCTCCCGATGCGGCCGCGCCGGATAGCCGCTCCACGTCTCACCCGCCGGGATGTCGCCGAACACACCCGCCTGGCCCGCAATTCTGGCCCCCGCACCGATCGTGACATGCCCCGTGAGGCCAGCCTGGCCCGCAATGACGACACCGTCGCCGATGCGGGTGGAGCCCGACACGCCTACCTGCGCCATCACCAGACACCGTTTGCCGAGTTGCACGTTGTGACCGAGATGCACGAGGTTGTCGATCTTCGTTCCGGCACCGATCACCGTGTCGCCAACGCTGCCGCGATCGATCGTCGTGTTGGCGCCGATCTCGACATCCGACTCGATCACACAGCGGCCAACATGCGGAATCTTCTGATGCGCGCCGTTGCCAAAGGTGTAACCAAAACCATCGCTGCCGAGCACCGCGCCGGCGTGCACCTGCACCCGATCACCGACAACCGTACCGGGATAGGTCGTCACGTGTGGATGCAGAAGGCAGTCGGCACCGATCGTGACGCCGTCGCCGATCGTCACGCCGGCGGAGATCACGCTCCGCGCCCCGATCACGGCGCCTTCCCCGATCACGGCGCGCGCACCAACGGTTGCGTCGTCCGCCAACTGCGCGGATGCGGCGACGACCGCGCTCGGATGTATGCCCGGTGCCGCCATGCGAGGGGGGTACAGCAGCGGGAGGATGGCGAGCATCGCCTCCTGCGGCACGCGCACAACGATGCGCGCCGGCACATGCTGCACGTACCTCGAGAGATCAGGCGTCACGAGCACCACGGCGGCGGCGGTCTGACGCGCATCGTCCGCGTAGCGGGCCGCGTTGAAAAACGAAAGCGACGCGGCGTCCGCTGCATCGAGTGCAGCAACGCGCGTCACTTTCACCTCTCCATCGCCTTCGAGCGTGCCACCAACTGCCGCAGCGATGTCGGCCGCGTGCAGCGCCGCCACCGATTCCGCGCCCTGCGCCGCGGCAGTCACCGCGTTACGGACGCGTTGGGCGCGTCACACCGGCGGGCGCCGCAACAGGACCTAGCGGAGGCGGCTTGGTCGCGGCCGGTACCACAGTGGTCGCCGTCTGCAACTTCGGCGGACCGAGCGACTTCAGGCGATCGATCACCCGCGACGTGATGTCCAGGTTCTTGTCCGCCGACACGATGAACGGCACCTGGGCGCCGGAGTCGAAGATGAACGCGTAGCCGTCTTCGGCGCGCACATCCTGAATGACCTTGTTCACCTGCTCCATCACGGGCGCCATCAGCTCCTCCTGACGCGCCTGTGCCGACTGCTGCATCTCCTGCGCACGCTGCTGATACTCCTGCTGCTTGGCCGTGAGAGATGCCTCCTTCTGCGACCGCTGCGCCGGTGTCATCTGCGGGGCCGCCTTCTGGTACTCGCCGATGATCGACTGAAGCGAATCGCTCATGCGCTGCATCTGCGTGCGGACCGGCAACGTCTCCTTTTCGAACTGCGCCAATGCCTCGGCACGACCGGGGGCGCCTTCCAGCACCTGATTCGAATTCAGATACACCACCTTCGGCACGCCGGCCGGTGCGGCCGTCACCGGCGCAGCAACCTGCGCCATAGCCAGCGTCGAGACTGCACCCATCAGCGTCAAACCACTCACCACTCGACTCACGAAACGCATTGCTATCTCCACAAGAAAAAAGATCAGAACTGTTGGCCGCCGAGGCGGAAATGCAGCTGCCAGGCGGGCGCCGGGCGGCCGAACGTATCCACACGGTCGATACCGTAGGCCCAATCAAGGCCGAGGGGTCCGAGTGGGGTCACCGTCGAAAGACCGATGCCGGTACCGCGAAAGAGACGCGTCGGATCGAATTGCTGAACGCGACCATACACGTTACCAGCGTCGAAGAAACCGTTCACGTAAAACATCGAGTTGAACCGGATACCGACTTCGGCGGTGCTGGCGAAGAACGCGGCACCGGGATTGTTGAACGCCTGCTGGTTGGTGTTCGCGTCGGGGAGATACCCATCCGGCGTGATCGAGAACTCCGGATAGCCGCGCAACGGCTCGCCAAACTGCACACCACCCATGTTGAACTGCTGCGTGAAACGGAACGCACCGGCGCTTCCAAGCACGGCGCCGGAACGCACGGTCAATCCAGCCACGAGCTTGATCGGCTGCGACCCAGGCTTACTACCCCCGATCTGCGCCAGCGTTGCATAGTTCTTCAGGTCGAGCGAAAAGCGCTGGAAGCGCGAGGTACCGCCCAACCCGTTGAACTGCGCCGTGAGCGTGCGCTGCGCACCGGCCGATGCAAACGGCAGGTCGACGCGCGTGTCGTACCCCAGCGTGCCACCGATGTAACTGCGGATGTTCGCGCCGGTGAACTGGTCGCGCGCTTCACCGAGGAAGCCTGAGCTGCCAAACCGCACACTCTCGAGTCCGTACGTGACGAAGAGGCGCGTGTAGGGCGACTGCGGCACGGGAAAGCCGAGCTGCAGGCTGAAGCCGGTCTGAATCGGCTGACCAAACCCGCCGTTGAAGTTGGAGAACCCGCCGATACCCTGAAAGCGATTCTGCGTGCGATACGCGCTGACGGTCCCCGAGACTTGCGACAAACGGATCTGCGGATCGGTATAAGCAAGCTGGAAGTTGTTCTGAAAACGTCCGAAGTTCCAGTTCAGGGATCCCGACTTGCATCGTCCAAAAAGGTTGGGCTGCTGCAAGCCGATGAAACCGCCAACGCCAAGTCCCTGACCAGCCGACGCACCAAAGTTGACGTTGCCGGTCTGCTTCTCTTTCACTCGGAAGATGATGTCCACGTCACCGCTGGAGTCGGGACGGGTATCGGGGTTCGGCACCGGCGCTTCAAAGAAGCCGAGGTTGCCGATGTTCTGATACGAGCGGATCAGTCGATCCTGATTGAACACGTCGCCAGGCACGACCAGCAGCGCATTTCGAATGCAACTCTCCACCGTATGGTCGTTCCCGAGGATCTCCACGCGATTCACGATCGCCGGCTGTCCCTCCTCGATCTCCCACCGCAGGTTGGCGAGGTGCTTGCCGCCACTGGTGTCACGGTCCACGATCGGACGAACGCGGGCGTAGATGTAGCCCTCGTTGCTGTACGCCGTCTGCACTTTGCGGGTGCCCTCATCCCACTTCCCCTGATCGAACGTGTTCGGCGGCACCGACGGGCCTTTCCGTCGCAAGAGTCCCTTTGCCCGCTCCGTCAGCGAAATGGACTGCGGCTGAAACGGATAGAGGCGTTGAATCTCCTCGCTCGAAAAGCGACGGTTGCCAAGCGCTTCAAAAACGCCGAGGGAATAACGCGGTCCCTCACGCACGGAAAGGTCCACCAGCCCCTTTCCGCGCTCCCGGTCCACGATCAGTGTGTCGCGCTCCACCACGCCGTCGATGAAGCCCTGCCGACCGAGAAACTCCGGAATCCGCTCCGTCAGGTCACCGGCAAATGCATCCTCGTCGAATTCACCTTTGCGAAACCAGAGAAAACCCTCGGGCTTCGTCTTCATCGTCGCTACCACATCGACTGGAGCCAGCGTGTTCAGGCCATTCACCTGAATTCCGCTGACCGCGAGCCGTCGCCCCTCACTCACACGGAACGTCACCTTCGCGCGCTGGTCAGCGAGCATCGTGGTATCGACGGTGATCCGATGCAGGTAGTAGCCGGCCGCCTCGTAGATGGAGTCAAGGCGCTGCCGCGTCCGCGCAACCAGCGCCGCGTCAACCGGACGCCCGATCAGCAGCTCGACCTTGTCCTTCAGCGTGCGCGTCGAGATCCGGTCGCCACCGATCACATCGACGTCACCGAGGATCGGACGCTCCACCACCTTGATCACGATCGACGCCAGAATTGGAGGCCCGTCGTGCACCCGACAGCCGACCTGGACGTCGCTGTAGTTCCCCGTGGCATACAGCTGCTTGATCGCGCGCTGGACGCTCTTGAAGTTCAGCGCGATCCCGGTCGCCATTTCGGCGTCCGACAGGATCTGGTCGTTGGTGACGCGCAGGTTCCCCTCCACGACAATCGAGTCAGGGAGGGCGCATGGGCCAGGTCCCTCCCCTTGCGCAGCGGCGCGGGAGAGGGGCAGACAGAGAACAGCGGCCACGATGGCAGCCGCGGAGTGACGGAAAACGGGCATAAGCTTGGAAAATGTAACGAGTCAGCCGACCGGATCTACCCGCGACCCGGTCGGCTGTTTCAGAAACCCCAGAAATCTGGGTCGGAGCGGCCCTCAGGCAGCCGGCGTTGCGCTCGCAGACACCCGGAACTGCAGCTTCGTTCCATCCTCCGCGACGTCCACATCGATCTCGTCGCCCTTCGAGAACTCTCCCAGCAAAATCTTCTCTGAGAGCGGATCCTCGATATAGCGCTGGATCGCCCGCTTCAGCGGACGGGCGCCGTACATCTCATCAAACCCGTTCTTCGCAAGGAAGTCGCTCCCGGCGTCTGTCAGCTTGAGTGTGAGTTCCTCATCGGACAACCGCTTCTGCACCTCGCGCAACATCACGCCCACGATCTTGGCGATGTGCTCGCGGCTCAGCTGGTGGAACACGATCACATCGTCCAGACGGTTGAGGAATTCCGGATTGAAGGTGTGCTGCAACTCTTCCTTCACCTTCTCCGAAATGCGCTCGAAGCTCCCCCGACTGTCGTTCGTACCAAAGCCGAGCGCCTTGCTCTTCGTGATTTCCTTGGCGCCGACGTTGCTCGTCATGATGACAACCGTGTTCTTGAAATCGATCACGCGGCCGTAGTTGTCCGTCAGATGCCCCTCGTCCAGCACCTGTAACAGGATGTTGAACACATCAGGGTGCGCCTTCTCGATCTCGTCCAGCAGAATCACGCTGTACGGCTTGCGCCGGATGGCCTTGGTCAGCGTGCCGCTGTCCTCGTAGCCCACATAGCCCGGAGGGGCGCCGATCAGCCGCGAGACCGAGAACTTCTCCATGTACTCGCTCATGTCCACGCGAATCAACGCCGACGCGTCCGCGAAGAGGAACTTCGCGAGCTGTCGCGCCACTTCCGTTTTCCCGACGCCCGTCGGCCCACAGAAGATGAAGCTGCCGATCGGGCGATTCGGATCCTTGAGGCCCGCGCGACTGCGACGGATGGACCGGGCCAGCGACTTGATCGCCTCCTCCTGACCAACCACCTGCGCATGCATCTCCTCTTCCATCCGCAGCAGACGCGCGGTCTCCGCCTCCTGCAAACGCATGACGGGGATCCCGGTCCAGCGGCTCACGATGAACGAGATTTCCTCCTCACCGAGCACCGGCCGGAACGACTGCCGCCGCTGCTCCCACTCCTCCTGGCGCAGCCGAATCTCGGCCTGCAGTTCGCGCTCGCGATCGCGGAGCGAGGCCGCCTTCTCGAAGTTCTGATCGCGGACAGCACCCTCCTTGTCCACATTCACCTGATCGAGCTGTGCCCGGAGATCGGCGACATCGGCGGGCGGAACCTGCGCGGCCAGTCGAGCGCGCGCCCCCGCTTCGTCAATGACGTCGATCGCCTTGTCCGGCAGAAAGCGATCCGTGATGTAGCGCTCCGACAGCTTCGCCGCCGCAAGCAACGTGGAATCAGGGATCGTCACGCGATGGTGATCCTCGTACTTCTTCCGCAGCCCCTTCAGGATCTCCACCGTCTCATCCACCGTCGGCGGATCGACGATCACGGTCTGGAAGCGACGCTCGAGCGCGCCGTCCTTCTCGATGTACTTGCGATACTCGTTGAGCGTCGACGCACCAACGCACTGCAGCTCGCCGCGCGCGAGCGCCGGCTTCAACATGTTACTGGCGTCGATTGCGCCCTCGGCGGCACCGGCGCCCACCAGCGTGTGCAGCTCATCGATGAACAGGATCACGTTCTTGTTCAGCGCGATCTCATTCATCACAGCCTTCAGGCGCTCTTCGAACTGACCGCGATACTTGGTGCCAGCAATGACAGCCGCCATATCGAGCGACAGAACGCGATTGTCGCGAAGATTGTCCGGGCAGTTGCCACCGGCGATCAGCTGGGCGAGCCCTTCGACAATGGCCGTCTTGCCTACACCGGGTTCACCGATCAACACCGGATTGTTCTTCTTCCGGCGCGACAGCACCTCCATCACACGCTCGATCTCCTTCGCGCGACCGATCGTCGGGTCGAGCTGCCCTTCGGCGGCCAGAACCGTCAGGTCGCGGCAGAAGTGATCGAGCGCCGGAGTCTTGGATTTCTTCTCCGACTTGGCGCTTCCGCCAGTGGGTGTGCTCCCCGACGCTGCGCCCGAGCTGGCCTGCGCAGTCGGTGCGCCGCCTGGCGGCATCTCCGTGCCAAGCAGCCGCAACGTCTCCGTGCGCGCTGCATCCAGGTTCACACCGCTGTCGGTGAGCACCTGCGCCGCGATCCCCTTCTCTTCGCGCAGCAGGCCAAGGAGCAGGTGCTCCGTGCCCACATAGCTGTGATTCAGTTCGCGCGCCTCGCTCATCGCGAGCTCGAGTACTTTCTTGGCGCGTGAGGTATACGGCAAGTCCGGTCCGGTGGCTTGCGCCGCCTTCCCCTTCTTCACCGTGTCCTCGATCTTCTGCTGGATCTCGTCGAGGTCCACGTTGAGGCTCTGCAGCACGGCGGCTGCGACCCCTTCGCCCTCGCGAATCAAGCCGAGGAGAATATGCTCGGTGCCCACGTACTCGTGGTGCAGACGCGCCGCTTCTTCTCGCGCCATTGCGAGCACTTTCCGTACGCGCTCAGTGAAGTTGTACCCGTTCATGCTGACCTCTGGTTCGGCAGTTGGTGGCCGATCATCCGTGCGATCCTACGTCGGCAGCGAGTGCATCCCGGACAAACCGTGCACGCGCCACGCTGGCATCACCATCCGACAATGTCGCGCGTCCGTCATACTGCGCCACATGTGCCGCCTGGCAATGAATCAGGAGCTTGTTGAGCGTATAGACACTTGGGGAACTCAGGAGTTTCAGACTCAACGCGAGCCGGACACCACTGAGATAGTTCATGGCCTCGTCAAACGTCAGACTTCGTGCATACCGCAATGTCCCGTACGACCGCCACAGCTTGTCTTCAATGATATACCCGGCATCGCGAAGCAGCACATGCCGCGCCTCTTCCTCGCGCTCCACCAGATGCCGCACCACCTTCGACAGCTGGTCGAGGAGCTCGACCTCACCCTTCCCCAGTGTCGTCTGATTGCTGATCTGAAAGTAGTTCCCGACCACTTCGCTCCCTTCCCCGTACAGACCCCGATAGGTCAGGCCCATCTGCTGCAGACCGGCCAGCACCTTCGAAATCTCCTTCGTCAACACCAGACCGGGCAGGTGGATCAGCACCGACGCCCGCAGCCCGGTTCCCGTGTTCGTAGGGCACGCGGTGAGAAATCCGAATTCGCCGTGCCAGGCAAAGGGAATCTGTCGGCCGAGCTCGTCATCGAGGGCAGTCGCAGCCGCGAACGCCCCCAAAGGGTCAAACCCGGAGCGCATCGCCTGCAGTCGCAGGTGATCCTCCTCATTGACCATCACACTAACCTCGTCGGCCAGCACCAGCGCCGCTCCTGTCCGAACGGCGAGGGTCCCGTCCAGTCCGGCCAGCTCCTTGCTCACCAGATGCCTTTCGTGCAACAGCTGCCGGTCAGGAGTCGCAAGTTCATCGACACGCAGGATGACGCCCCCCTTCAGGGGCTCGACTTTGGGCATCGCGTCGCGCAGCTGGCCCAACACCCGAAGCCGCTCACCATCGCGCGCCCGAGAAGTAAACGCGTACCCTTCGACATTCCGTGCCAGACGAACTCGAGTGGAAAGGACGATCTCCGGGTGATCCCCGGACCCATCCAGCCAACGGGTCCCACCATCTGGAAGCAGTGAAAAATCGATCACTCCGCTACCTCCTTGAGCTGATCGCGGAGACGCGCCGCCTGCTCAAACTGCTCGAGTTCGATTGCGCGCCGCAGCTGTTCCCGGAGCTCAATGACGGTCGACGCCCGCTGCAGCTGATCGGGCGCCGGGGGACCATACTGGCGCCCGGTGTGGCGCGTCGCCCCGTGCACCCGCTGCAGCAGGTCCCTCAGCTGCGGCTCAAAGGCGCTGTAACACCGCGCACAGCCCAGTCGACCGGAGGCGCGAAAGTCCTTGTACGTCGCCTGACAAAAGGCACACCGCGTCTGATCACTGGCGCCGGTCGCCAGTTGGGCCTGCACGGTCTGGAGGAGCGACGTGAGCGGCGTCTTGGGGGCAGCGACGGTGGTCTCGACGCCCTTGTCGGCGGCGCACTTCTCACACAGATGCACCTGTGTGACCGCACCCTCGACCACCTGGGTCAGGTGCACGACGGCGTCCCGCTCACGACAGGTATCACAGACCATCAGCCAACCTCCTCCGCCATCGCTGAAGACTCGACCACGCGTCCTCCATCCAAAAGGAGCACCCGATTCGCGCGCGCCGCCAGCGCCCGGTTATGCGTGACCACCACCACGCCCACACCGTGCTCGGAGGCCAACGTTGCAAAAAGCTCGTGCAGCCGTACGGCGTTCCCTCGATCCAGATTCCCCGACGGCTCGTCGGCAAGCAACAACGCCGGCTCAGGCGCCAACGCCCGCGCCACCGCCACCCGCTGCTGCTCGCCACCCGACAACGCCGACGGCAGGTGATCCGCCCGCGACGACAGGCCCACCGACTCCAGCAGCGTCATCGCTCGTTCGCGGACGGACGACGGCGACTTCCCTGCGATCAGCAGCGGCATCATCACGTTCTCCAACGCCGAAAACTCTCGGAGAAGATGATGAAACTGGAACACGAACCCGATCGAACGGTTCCGTACCTGCGCCAACTCTTCCTCACTCCCCGAATGCACCGCGCGACCGTCGATACGCACCGAGCCGGACGACGGCAGATCGAGTGCGCCGAGGATGTGCAGCAGCGTACTCTTGCCGGCGCCGCTCTCACCGATGATCGCCACCATCTCACCACGGTGAATGGTGAGCGATGCCCCATCCAGAATTCGCAGACGCGAACCATCACCACTGGTGTACTCCTTCACCACATCGATCGCTTCGAGCACCGGCACCGCCAGCGTTTCACTCATGACGAATCGCCTCCACCGGAAACAGCCGCGACGCCTGCCGCGCAGGCCACAGCGTCGCCAGCATCGCGATCACAAGACTCGCGACCATAATCCAGAAGACATCGCTCACGGCGATCTCGATCGGCAGCCGATCGATGAAGTACACCTGCGGATCGAGTGCGATCAACTTGAAACGGGTCAGCGCAAACGCGCCGGCCAGCCCGAGCAGCACGCCGAGCACGGTTCCAACCAGCCCGATGGCAGCACCCTGCACAAGAAAGATCCGGCGGATCGAAGCCGATGGCATGCCCATCGCCTTCAGAATGCCGATCTCGCGAGTCTTGTCCGTCACGACCATCGTCAGCGTGCTCACGATGTTGAACGCCGCCACCAGCACGATCAGCAGCAGGATCACGCCCATGGCGAGCTTCTCGAGCTTGAGTGCCGAGAAGAGTGATCGGTTCTGCTCCTGCCAGTCGATGGTGCGATACGGAAACCCAAGGACCGTCTGCAACCGCTCCGCCACACTCGGCGCCAGCCATCGATCCGGCGTCCGGACATCGATACCGGTCACGCGCGCACCGAAGCCCGCCAGATCCTGCGCCGCCGCCAGCTCCATGTACGCGTAGCCGCTGTCGTACTCGTACATCCCGGTTTCAAACACACCGGTAACGATGTACTTCCGGATCACGGGGATGAACCCACCGAGCGCACTCGACATCTGCAACCGCCCGGGGACCGTTGCCAGCACCAGCTGCTGACCCACATACGCGTTCAGCCGTTCGGCCAGGCGCTGTCCGATCACAATGCCGCGCATCGAATCGTTCGGCACACGAAAGGTGAAATCGCCCGAGCGTGCATACTGGCGGATCTGCGTCACATCCGGGGTTCCACTGGAGGCCGCCGGCATACCAACGACCTTCACCGGCTCCGCGTAGTCGTTGCCTTTCGTGATCAACGCGTCCTTCAGCACAAACGGTTGCGCCGAGACGACCCCTGGCTGAGCGCGCACCTTCGTCAGCGCCGCTGGCCAGTCGATCATCGTCATGTCGTCGCCCACCGTCAGCACGCGCAGGTCGGGACTTCCGATGAGAATCTTGTCGCGCAGATCTTTCTGCAGTCCATTCATCACGCCGAGCACAAGGATCAGGGCGCTGACGCCAACGACGACACCACCCATCGCGATCACACTGATCAGGCTCAGCAACTTCGATCCGCGTCGACTGCGCAGGTATCGCCAGGCGATCGCGATTTCGAGCCGCGTCATTCGGGGCGCATGGCGGGGAACAGAATCACGTCGCGGATATGCTGGGTTCCGGTGAGATACATGAGCAGTCGGTCGATGCCGATTCCAACACCGCCGGTTGGCGGCATGCCATACTCCATCGCCCGGAGATAGTCTTCGTCCACCCCCGATGCCTCGTCGTCACCGGCCGCCTTGAGACGTGCCTGCGCGTCGAACCGCTGCCGCTGATCGATCGGATCGTTGAGCTCCGAGAAGGCGTTGGCCATTTCCCGCCCGTCTGCAAACAATTCAAACCGCTCGGTGAGCGCTGGGTTCCCGCGCTTTGGCTTCGCCAGCGGCGAGAGCTCGACCGGATAGTCGATCACGAACGTCGGCATGGTGATGGTGCGCTCCACGAGCGCCTGAAACAGTTCGTCCATCAACTTGGGCCGGCTCAGCGTGGTCGCCTTCTCCACTCCATGCGCCATCGCCGCCTGCGCCAGTTCGGCGTCGGTCATGGTCAACACATCGCGGCCCAGGCCTGTACTGAGCGACGGAACCCACTCGATCCGACGGAACGGCGTGCTGAAAGCCGGGACGCTGGCGGGGTCGATACCCGGGGTTGCGCGTACGGAAGCGGCAGCGGCCACGATGAGCTGCTCCACACGATCCATCATCAGCGTGTAATCCGCGTACGATTCGTAGAACTCGAGCATCGTGAACTCGGGATTGTGCGTACGATCGATCCCTTCGTTACGGAAGTCGTGACCGATCTCATAGACGCGGTCGAACCCGCCGACGATCAGTCGCTTCAGATACAGTTCATCGGCGATCCGCAGGTACAGCGGCATGTCGAGCGCGTTGTGATGCGTGGTGAACGGGCGTGCGGCCGCGCCACCGTAGAGAGGCTGCAGAACCGGGGTCTCGACCTCGAGATAGCCGAGTCCATCGAGGAATGCACGAATCGCCGTGGTCATCCGCGCGCGCGCGTAAAAGTTTGCGCGCACCTCCGGATGCACCGCGAGATCGGCGTACCGCTGGCGATAGCGCTGCTCAGGGTCGCTGAATCCCGAGTACCGCCGCGTTTCGCCGTCCACCACCTGTTCCTTGGCGAAGGGAAGCGGGCGCAGCGTCTTGGCCAGCAGGATCAACTCCGTGCACTGCACCGTCACTTCGCCGGTGCGCGTGCGCATCAATGCGCCCGCCACGCCGACAATGTCGCCAAGGTGCAGCTCTTCGAAGACGGCCCACTGCCCTGCCGCCATGTCATCCTTGCGAAAGTATGCCTGCAGCTTTCCGCTGGCATCGCTGACGTGGGCAAATGCCGTCTTGCCCTTCGATCGCAGTGAGACGAGACGACCCGCGATTCGCACCGGTGGACCGGCATCCGCCCCTTCCGGTAGCAGCGCTGCAGCATCGGTGGCCAGATGCGTGCGATCGTAGGAGTACGCGAACGGCACAACGCCGCTCGCCACCAAACGATCCAGCGACGCACGACGATCGAGCAGGACCTGACTGAGTTCTTCGTGATTCACGACGGAGGGGAGCAAAGGAACGGAGCCGTTACTTCTTTGGGGGTTCGCCAGCCTGCTTCAGGTACGCTTCGATGAACGGATCGATGCCGCCGTCCATCACCTTCGCCACATCCGCGATCTTGAGCTCAGTCCGGTGATCGTTCACCATCGTATACGGCTGGAACACGTAGCTGCGGATCTGACTGCCGAACGAGACATCGGTCTTGCCCGCATCGAGCGCAGCTTTCACCGCCGCCTGCTTGTCCGCCTCGATCTGATACAGGCGATTCTTGAGCTGCTTCATGGCGGTCGCCTTGTTCTTGAACTGGGAGCGCTCCGCTTGCGACTGTGTGACAACACCGGACGGCAGATGGGTGATCCGGACCGCCGACGATGTCTTGTTGACGTGCTGGCCACCCGCTCCTGAGGCGCGGTATACATCGATCCGCAGATCGTCATCGCGGATCTCGATGTTGATCTCCTCGTTCACCACCGGATACACAAAGACGGAGGCAAAGCTGGTATGGCGCCTCGCCTGCGAATCAAACGGTGAAATGCGCACCAGCCGGTGCACGCCAGCCTCGGGACGCAGGAACCCGTACGCGTACTCGCCGGTGATCTCGAGCACCGCCCCTTTGATGCCCGCCTCTTCCCCTTCACTCAGGTCGAGCATCACGAGTGAATACCCCCTCCGCTCGGCCCAGCGGACGTACATCCGCATGAGCATTTCGGCCCAATCCTGCGCCTCGGTTCCACCGGCACCAGCCGAGATTTCAAGCTGCGCGGCGCGATGGTCATCGGGGCCGCGCAACAGCGAGCGCAACTCGTAGGCGGCGATGTCATCTCGAAGAGACTCCACATCGCGCAGCAGCTCGGCTGCCATCGTGTCATCGGGCTCGAGCTGCAACAGCTCGGTCATCTCGCGAGCGTCTGTGACCGTGCGACCAAGTGCATCGAATGGTTCGACCCACTGCTTGTACGACTTCACCTGCTGGACGACGACCTGCGCGCGCTCCTGATCGTTCCAGAAGCTCGGCTGCGCCATCTGCTCCTCTAGCGCCGTAAGGCGCTCCCGCTGGCTTTCAAGGTCAAAGATACCTCCGGAGCTCGTCGAGCCGCTCAGCATAGGTGGTGAGCTGCGTGATCAACTGTCCGAGATCTGCCATGGGTCGCGACGGTGCCGTGAGAAAAAACGAGAGCCGCCCCCCCGAGGTCGGGAGGACGGCTCGGCGCGCAGCTGCACGAGCCGTAAAGTTAGTGGCGGAGGCACGTGATCTCTACGCCTCCAACCACTCAGAAGACGCGATTTCCGGCAGCGAGCACTTCGTTGAGCGCATCCTGGAAGAACGCCGTCGATTCAGCGACCTCACGGCCAACCTGTTCGACGTATTCATCGTAGCTCTTTCGAATCTCGTCCCGAAACAGCTGCTTGAGTGTGCCGTTCGCCAGGCCGTCGGCCCGCTTAGCCGGCTGGTACGCCACCATGTCCGACACCAGCGCGCGAGCGAGTCGTTTCGCGCGCGTCATCGGATCGCTGCGCAGGAACGGATTGATCACCCGCGAGGAGCCGGATGACGACGGCGACGCGGGAGCGACCGCCAGCGTTGCAGCAGGCGCGTTGACGAGTTGCCCCGGGGACGGCGGCGGCGGCGGAACGAGCGGACGCGGCGCCGCCGCTGGTGCGCTGACCGATGGTGTTGGCCGAGTCGCAAACGGTGAGGAGAAAGCGGCCGTGGGAGGCGCTGCCGGGGTCGGACGAGTGGCAAACGGCGCCGCGGCACCGCCAGCGAGGCTCGTCACCGGTGTTGCCTGCCGCGGCGTCATCGCCGGGCTCGTGAGCGGCGTTGTGGCGCCAACCGAGATTCGCACGATCGCGCCGCACACACTGCAGCGCGCGCGGACGCCGTTCGGTGGCACCTTGGAGGGATCCACGCGAAACACCGACCGACAGTCCTGACACGTCACGTTCACTGATGCTTCTCCTCGGGTGGGTTGGCCGACTCGCCATCGGATCGTCGATCCATCGCCCAGACGGAACCGGGCAGTGCTTTTGCGTACGTCTTCATCTCGGTGGCGAGTTCACTCACCTGTGCTGCGTGGGTGAACTTGCGCCGTTCATTCGTCACAACGCCGATCGACAACGTCATGAGCGGCACACGATCGAGACGACCACGACGATCCTTCCCG
>Ga0209591_10000768_pt1 | contig 41071 bp, 42 predicted proteins | sample MAT01_FD_187207 | JGI IMG/M metagenome (GOLD analysis project Ga0209591, IMG submission 187207) | Freshwater microbial communities from Lake Fryxell liftoff mats and glacier meltwater in Antarctica - MAT-01 (SPAdes) (version 2) | ecosystem: Environmental > Aquatic > Freshwater > Ice > Liftoff...
AACTTTGAGGAGATATCACCACGCACTAACTGTGCAAACGTGGTGAGCCTGGGAACCCATTTAAAACGGGATATTAAGGCAGTAATGTTTTAAGAATCCCCTTGGCTTTAGCCAGGGGAGTGTCAATGAACAATTTTCTTCCCCATGCCCAATGCCACTCAGGAGTGCTGAGTGCTGAGTACCGAGTACCGAGTAGGGAATCTTATTTCTTTACTCAGCACTCTTAACTCGGAACGGGCTAAACGCCCCGCTAACGCTAACGGAACTGTTTTGCCCCATGCCCAATTCCTAATTCCTAATCTATCGCCTCATAATCAGCCTGTGCAGTACTTTCTTCGTCAAAATCAAAGTTGAATTGTGGTACTAGTGTGCCATTTACTGGTGAATCCATTTCTGGGGTCAACAGACTAGCTGAAGCCTCCTCAATCTCATCACTTTGGCTGTTAACTCGGTTGTACACATCAGCACCAATTGCAAACAGGGTTTGTTGGAAGTCGTCTAAGCGTTGCTTAAATTCTACTGTGGAGATACTGGAGTCAATCATTGCAGCTTGGAGTTGTGAAACTTTTTCACTGGCCAAGGTTTTCATTTGATCGCCGATAAAGTTGCTATTATCCTTGATGGTGGATTCGTAACTGAACAACAGATGATCTGCTTGGTTTCTGAGTTCAACCAGTTCTTTACGTCTTTTATCTTCTTCGCCAAACAGTTCGGCTTCTTGGCGCATCCGTTCGACTTCGTTGGTACTCAAACCACCTGTATTGGTAATCCGAATACTCTGTTCTCTACCTGTACCTTTGTCTTGTGCAGAAACCTTCAGGATGCCGTTGACATCGATTTCAAAGGATACTTCAATTTGAGGTACACCACGGGGCGATGGGGGAATTCCTGCGAGCAGAAATTTGCCGAGACTCTTGTTATCTCGTGCCATTGCTCGTTCTCCTTGGAGGATGTGAATTTCTACCGAGATTTGCCCATCAACTGCTGTGGAAAAAACTTGTGACCTACTTGTAGGAATTGTGGTGTTGCGTTCAATGATTTTGGTGAATACTTCACCCAAGGTTTCAATTCCCAAGGACAGAGGGGTGACATCCAATAGCAAGAGATTATCGACTTCGCCACCCAATACACCTGCTTGGATAGCTGCTCCCAATGCTACAGCTTCGTCAGGGTTGATAGAGCGATCGGGGGCTTTGCCGTTGAAAAACTTAATTAGCGCGTTTTGGACTGCGGGAATACGGGTAGAACCACCGACCAAAATAATCCGATCAATGACTTCTGGTTTGAGATCCGCATCTTTGAGCGCTTGGATCATTGGTTCGATGGTCGCTTCAATTAATTTACCTGCGAGTTCTTCAAATTTAGAGCGGCTGAGTTCCATCTCCAGATGCTTGGGGCCGGTGTCATCGGCGGTGATAAACGGCAAGTTGATGGAGGTATTCACCATACTGGAGAGTTCAATTTTTGCCTTTTCTGCTGCTTCCCGCAAGCGTTGCAGTGCCATCTTATCTTGAGAAAGGTTGATTTTTTCCTCTTGCTGGAAGCGTTCCATCATCCAACGCACGATCGCATTATCAAAGTCGTCTCCACCTAAATGGTTGTTACCACAAGTCGCTTTAACTTCAAAAACTCCATCTCCAAGTTGCAGGATCGATACGTCGAAAGTGCCGCCTCCCAAGTCGAATACTAAAATAAGCTGCTCTTGGTCTTGCTTTTCCAATCCGAAAGCTAAAGCCGCAGCTGTTGGCTCATTGATGATTCGCAGAACTTCTAATCCGGCGATTGTGCCAGCATCTTTAGTTGCTTGCCTTTGGGCATCTGTAAAATATGCGGGTACGGTGATCACTGCTTGAGTCACCTCCTCACCCAAGAAGTTTTCTGCATCCTGCTTGAGCTTTTGCAGGATCATCGCCGATAGTTCTTGGGGAGTGTAATTTTTTGAGCGAATTTGAACATCAACGGTATCATCTCGACCTTTGACACAGTTGTAGGGAACGCGATCGCGTTCTGTTTCAGTGTCTTCCCAACGTCGCCCGATGAATCGTTTAATACTGTAGATGGTGTTTTCGGCATTGGTTACGGCTTGGCGTTTTGCCAATTGACCAACCAAGCGATCGCCACCCTTCCCAAATCCCACAATACTTGGAGTAGTTCGTCCACCTTCAGAACTGGCGATCACAAGTGGTTGACCGCCTTCTAAAACTGCGACGCAACTGTTAGTAGTGCCTAAGTCGATCCCAATAACTTTTGCCATGATTAACAGTATTTTTACTGAGTCTTTCTGCTGTAATTTGTCGCGGACTAACTTTTTTTGCTAGGAACCAAGGCTAGCGGATTACATCTGTGGAACTTCTGTTGCTAGTAGCAAGAGAGAAGTTGAAATACAGAAAGTTATCCAAAGCCTTGTCCAAGTTTTAGGTACGCGATGCTCGCCCCTGCTAAAACCCAGGCACTTTTGGTCAGCGAGGCGAGCGACTACAGCTTAACTGAAGGCTTAACTCGACTGATCTGACTCCATAGAAGGTGTATCTTCCTGTGGAGCAGCAACTTTGACCATTGCATGGCGCAGCACGCGATCGCCCAAGTAATATCCGCGCACTAACTCTTCTAACACTCTTCCTTCAGGATGTTCATCCGTAGGTTCGCGCATTACTGCTTCATGGAGGTTAGGATCAAATTCTTCACCTTCAGGACGCATCGGTGATACACCTAAGCGCTTTAGGCTATCTACTAATTGTTTGTAAACGCCTTGGTAACTTTTGTGCATTGTCATTTCGGCATCAGATTGCGGTTTGAGGTGCGATCGCGCCCGCTCAAAATTATCGACCACTGGCAGCAATTCCAGAATCGTGTTCCGCTTCATCAGCGACTCTAGCTCTTCTTTTTCTTTGCTAGTGCGTTTTCGGTAATTCTCAAAATCAGCGGCAATCCGCATATATTGAGTACTACGCTCTTCTAGTTGCGTTTTGAGAGACTCGATTTGTTGAGTCAGTTCTGCCAAAGCTGCTGTTTCCACTTCAGTTTTCTCAGTTGCGGCGACGCTGTTTTCTGGATTGAGAGTAGCCGTATCCCCCGGTGCGTTGGTTTGGGCTGCCACTTGCTCAGTAACCTCGCTACCAGATTCATTGAAATTAATTTGGGCTGGGAAGTCACTCTTCATTGCTTGCTTTACCTCTGTTGGTTCACCCAATTGCTGGCTTGTGTTGTTTATCTGTTTATTTTCATCCATTATTATCTACTCATTCCAGATGCTTTTGATGGCAGTGTATCTCTACAGCTTGCAACTGAGGCTGATTTTGTTGCCGACAAATTTCTGAAAGTGATGTAACCGTCCTCTTATTGTGACAAATGGTAAAGACGTTAGCCAAAACGCCACTAAGGCGGGAACCCGAACGAGTAATTTGCAAGAGTGTCGCTGAATGTGACTGCCCCTGTTCTGATTCATTTGATGGAACTTTACTCGGTTTAATTACCCTTCTCACACCTAATAAAATCCATAATGTCATCTGCCTATAGAGAGATTTTCTAGAGGCAGTCTACTATCTTGTTAATTGTTGATTGGAAACTTACCGCGTAATTGGTAAGTAGTTGATATTAACCTAGCTAAGTGTAATTAGTATCTAATGGGAAGTCCTAATGAATCCGACTTCTGTAAAGCAAGTTAGTTAAGAAAAAACGTGCCTGTTCTAGTGGGAGATGCCTGGGTTTGCCTTGGTAGACAATTTGATACTCATTCATGTCTGCCCCATCACCATGCCCAGAGATCAGCTTTTCGTGAAAAGCTTCCTCAGCAAGTTCTCGAATTTCTTCTCTTAGAGCAGCTTCTGTGCTATTCATACTTTGCTGTCTTTTAAATACCGAATGTTTATTTATACACCTTATTAGGAGGGTGTTGCACCTTTCAAAGGTTATATCTTTCATTATTCATGAGGATGAATTGACTGTTATTTATTCGTTGCTGACGAATGGGGGTTTAATTATGCCTTGAGATAGTTGAAAATGCTTACTAATAAGGTTAGTGTAGGTTCTGGTTAAATCAATGGCAAAGCCATCATTCTCCAAAATTAATATCAATCAATCCACAATCAAGAAGTCTGAGTAACCATAACTCAGGATTTTTATCTTAGGGTGTTTAGCCGGAGGTTCGTAATCAATGGTTCTACAAAAAAGTAGTGATTTAGTCCGCATTAATGCTAGAAGATCGGATGTATTCGATATTTTCAACTTCAAGCATTACATTGGCCCCAACCCGTATTTAAATACAGGGGCGCTAGTATTTGATTTTGCTCTAGTTGATTCTAGAAAGCCTTTGCCCATTGAAGATTATATTACAAGCATTGGCGTAGACGCGGAGCGGCTTGTCGAGAGACATCGCTATCCAAAACTGGGCGGAAAGAGTTACGAATCCTATGCCCATCTCTTTGCCCCAGTTGTGTCAGAAGTAGGAAAGCTGGACATGGATTTACACCTCAACCAGTGGAGTGTCAAGCCATATCCAAATTTCGTGCGGATTAGCATCCAATCGCTACATGAACGCACAACTAGAGAAGCAGTTTACTTGGCTTGGGATTGGTTTGAAGCCATTACCCAGGACGAAGGCTTCCTCTTTGGGGATCAACTAGAGAGGTTACAAAATAGATTCCGCGCCTCTGTCTACGGTGGTCCCACAGTTTACGCCCTATTGCGAACCGCTCATGAAAAAGGTATTCCTGCCTTTTATTTGTGGGAAGAAGGATTGGTGCAATACGGCTTAGGAAAAAAACACGTCCGGGGGGTAGCGACAACATTTAACCGTGATAGCCATCTAGATTCGGAGTTTACTACCCGCAAAGATGACTGCAAAGCATTTTTAAAAACCTTGGGTTTTCCAGTACCTGAAGGTGATATTGTCTTTTCCGAAAAGGAAGCTTTAGCGGCAGCAAGACAAATTGGCTACCCAGTGGCAGTTAAGCCAGTAGTAGGTCACAAAGGAATTGGCGTTACAGCTGATATACAAGACTCCAAAGAACTGGAATCGGCTTTTAATCGGGCATTAGCAGCGATTCCCGAAGGTCAGCTAAATCGGATAATTGTTGAGAAAAGCATCTCAGGATCAGACTTTCGCTTGTTGTGTGTCAATGGCAGATTTGTCGCCGCCACAGAACGCCGTCCCGCATCAGTTGTTGGTGATGGGTACTTAACGCTCGCAGAGTTAATCCGCCAAGAGAACCGGAAACCTGAACGTTTAGACACGCCAACCTCGCCGATGAGTAAAATTCAGATCGATGATGCGATGGAACTCTACTTAGAGGAACAGCGCTTATCGTTAGATAGCGTGATTGAGAAGGGACGCACTGTTTACCTGCGTAAAGTAGCCAATCTTTCCGCCGGGGGTATGAGCATTGATGCAACCCGGACAGTTCATGATGACAATATTATTTTGGCGCAAGATATTGCTCAACATTTCCAGTTGACTTGCCTTGGTATTGATGTCATGACCAAAAGTCTCGCAGAATCTTGGAAGTCTAGTAACTTTGCCATCCTGGAAATCAATGCTGCACCAGGCGTTTTAATGCATCTTAAACCTTCTGTTGGTGAAAGCGTTGATGTGCCTTCGCATATCTTAGAAACCTTTTTTGAGTCGGGTACAGATGCCAGGATACCAATTATTACCTTTAATAAAATCTCCGTTGAAGAACTGCAAGCAACAATTGACCATATCCTTTTGCAACATCCCAATTTGACAATAGGCGCTGTTTGTCGTGATGCAGTTTTTGTAAATCGCTCGAAAAAAGTATTAAGCAAAGATTACAACAGCAATGTCCAAACTTTGCTGCGTCATCCCAAACTCGATTTGCTGATTGCGGAGTACGCGGAAGACATCCTAGAGGAAGAGGGTATGTTTTACCAAAGTAGTAATATGGTAGTTTTGGATAATCCAACCGAAACTGAAATGATGCTGGTGCGGGATGTCTTTGACAGTTCTACTGTGGTGATTAAAAGAGGCAAGGACATTTCCATTCGCCGCCAAGGGTTGATTGAAGATTATAGTTTGGGTGAAGATGAACCATTTACACGGGTTTATTTGAAAGAAACCGGGGCGATTTTATAAGAAGGAGTCAGAAGACAGAATTCAGAATACCCTAGCAGTCAAGTTGGAGGTTTCAGCAGCTAGCAGTCTGTCGGGGAACTCAATATGGCGGTTAAAAACCGCGTCTAAAAAGACAAAACCTGCCGTTCCAGGTTCGTCAACCATTAATTGCGGTTAACCTATAGCCGCAAATTTCATTCACCAGGGCGATTTTTTCGGTTACTCCGACAGGCTGCTAGCCCAGATTTATTTGCTCAGATGGTGGCAGATGCGCCCCAGTGGACTGAGTGGATGGCCTGAGAAAGTTGGGTTTGGGAGACTACTATTTGCAAAACTTACTTGAGGTGAACCAACGAGTGTCGCACCATCAGTGAGAGGTTAAGGCTATAGAGCTTTTATCAATAAGTAATAGTACTTAAAATAATGCTGAAAATCGGGTTAGTCAGCAAAATTTTTGGGCGTGCGATCGCGTCATGTTTAAAACCCAATACAGTTCAGTTAAGCATTTCTCTGTTTTCTCTGTGCCTCTGCGGTACCCTGCGGGAAGCCACTCCGCGTCTACGTTAAAAAAATTGGCTTTGACAAAGAGTTTTAGCCTTAACCCAAGCGTATTGGTTTAAAACCCAGATTCGTTCTTGCCTCAAAATCCAGTACAAAGATTAATTCAATACTTACTCTTTTTCCCAGTTTTCAGCATGATTACTAATTGACAAAAATGATTTGGTCTTAACCTCTCACGAATGCTCGTAGAGAGCGTCCGCCGCGAATTGGTATTAGTTGAGTCTACAGCTTGTGGTAAGCTCTACATTCAAAAAGGTTAAATATTACGCTCAGTTGGTAATTGAACGGATTGAGTACGGAATTGATGCAGTGAAAGAATTACTCAATACCCTAACCAGTGATGAGCGCTGTGGCGTGATGTTGGAATTCGAGGATGCTAGCCCAGACAAATTTGCTCAACTGGTGACAGATGCCCCGCAGTGGACTGAATGGATGGCGTAAGAAAGTTGCGATCGCTTATCAAAAGGATTTGCATCTTCGCAAAACAGATGCGAGATACTACAAAAAAGCACTCCGCAAACCTTACCACTTTGTTGGCTTGCAGAGCGCTAACTCCGATTAACCAACCACAAAATTGTTGTTGGTTAGTGACAATCCAGTAGATAGTTGTGCAAATTGTACCTGAGTAAACCCGGACGCACTGCCATCAAGGTCAAAGTACAATGCACCAGTAGCGCTGTTGTAGATAAATCGCTCTTCGCTAGTGGTTGTAGAAGTTCCGAGAGTAAACTGACTTGTCTCAAGTGTACCTGTTAATAACCCGCCACCAAAACCAGCAGAGGATATCTGAATACGATCATTAGTTGTGCTGAAGTTCTCAAGACGATCTAGCCCTTGATTGGAACTCTCGAAAACAAAGGTATCTGCACCTTCACCTCCAGTCAAGATATCATCGCCAAGACCACCGTTAAAGCTATTATTACCAACAGCACCAGCAGCAGAAAGATGATCGTTGCCATCGCCACCTTCTAGTAAGTTATTGCCTGATGAATAGTCAACAATCAATCTATCGTCACCAGCACCACCAATGAGCGTGTTATTACCAGTGGTCGAATAAACCCCGTATTCAGTATAGAAATTGCCATTAATGCCCCCATCCAAGGAATCGTTGCCACTGCTGCCGATAATCCGATCATCGTAACTTGTACCTGATATCTCTAATTGTTCAATATTTTTATAGTTGATCAGATTATTACCAGCAGTAATAGAGCCTTTCTTAGTAGTAGCATTGAAAGTTGAAGTGATTCCCTCGGTAGGATAAGCATAATAGAATTTCAATACATCTTCGCCAGCCCCTCCATCTACTGTTTGAACCTTTAAAAATGGAGGAGAATGGCAAAACTATCGAAAGTTGAAGTTATTCCTTCAGCGGACTGGCTGAAATCTACAGACAAGTAATCGTAATCTTTTCCTCCATCTACAGTTTGAGTTATTAAGGAAGAAGGCGCAGTCTTCGAGGCAGATAAATAAAAGGAATCATTCCCATTTCCGCCATTGAAGATATTTGTACCTTTGACTTTATAGGCGTAAAAATAATCATTCCCTGTTCCGCCTGAAAGCTTATTGTTGCCAGTAGAGTAACTAATACTCAGGGTATCATTCCCTGTATCGCCTTTCAGTACGTTGTTACCAGAACTATCAATGAGTACGTCATTCCCAGCACCACCTATTAGGGTATCGTCCCCAGCATCACCGCGCAGTACGTCGTTACCATTCTTACCTTCAATGCGATCGCTACCTGCTTTACCATTAATCTGATCTACTCTGTTGCTGCCTATTAAAGTATCGTTATCGTTGGTTCCAATAATCCTTGCCATAACTTTTACCTACCTAGAGTGTTTCTGCTGTAATTTAAGTTTTTAATTGCAATCACTAAGGTTTGAGAACACAAGGCGATGTCTACGACGGGCTACGCCTACGCCAAAATTAATTTTTTTTGGCTTACTTCAATCTACCCTCAAAGGTGAATATTGTTCCCGAAGTTTAACCTTATTGATTAGCTTATAAGTCGTACTTATCGAGCAATTTCAGACTATCTCCGCTTTAGCTCATACAAAGAAATGAAATACTGAATTTGACACTTTTTCAACTATCTTTGATTAATGCATATGTTATCCATTGCACTCCTCATTGAAAAAGTATAGGAAAGTAAGCTTAAATGCCTGAAATTGTACTTTTCGTTAGGCTTTTATCAATTGGTAAGCTCAACTGTATTGAAAGTATCAAACAGTTGATAGGGAATATGAATTTGTGTAACTTCACTGTAGGCTATTGCCTATAGCTCTCTATCTTCAAAATAGAGAACATCTGATAACACAATAATAACTATATACTAGCTTTTATACTTAGTTAGCCATCTTTGCTGATTCTTCACATTCAGAAACACCGTATTTATATTGACTTTACTTTACCTAAGTAAATGAGAAGATTAAAGCTATATCAAGTCCCAGATGTTAGTTCCAAAACGGTTAATAATTAAGCAGTATTAAGAGTGGGGACCGAACTCAAGAAGCTCCAAGATAAACGTGCCAAAACCAAAACCGAACGGCAGCAGCAGCGCAAGGCTGAACTTTTCTCCTTACCAGTGCCACCAAGAGCATAGTTTTTGGTTCCTTAATCGCAAACCTAATTTACTGAATACAGCCATTCGATGTGAGTTTTTATCAGCTTGGGGTTCCTGAAATACTCAACCAAACCAAGTATGAAATGGTTAAACCTATGGCAATTAACGCCACCCAGATAAAGCGATTATCTCTGGTATTGACCTGACTGAGGTCAACAAATTCTCGCTCACTAGGTTTAGGCTTCTGCTGCACAGAAGATTTAGTAGACTTAGCAGCTACAGAAATTTTGAGTTCATTATCAGGTAGTGCGGCCAAATCGGGAATTTGAATCATCCACTCACTGGGTCTTTTGAGCTTTGGTGCTTTTAAGATATAAAACATCCGCCGCGCTTGTTTGCTGGTTTCAAAATGAGGATGGCGCTTGAGTCTTTCGCAAAGAGCGATCGCATCATCTGTACGTCCATCTGCTTCATAAGCTGTCACCAACCAAATTTCTACTTCGCCCCCAAGGCGAGAATTAGGAGCTAACAGGGCGCTTGCCTTTTCTAAATTTTCTATGGCTTCGCGGTATTGCCCATTTTCAAAGGCAACTTTCCCAGTCTGGTAGCGGGTTTTAGCAATTTCTAAACTTTCTGTACTCACGTCTTAATATACAAATCATCACTATTTTAATTTTGCCAATACCAGCAATCTTTTTAGAATCTTTTTAGAAGTCGGCTACCTGAAAGTGGATAAACTTCTAAAATTTAATATAAGTAGCTGTGATTATTTTCTGATTAAAAATTCCGGTATCAAATGCAGGTAAGCAAAATATGCTGAAAATCAAGCATTTACAATTGAATTGGCTCAAAGCCGCCATAACTTTAGCAGTGATGGGCGTAAGCATTGCTCCAGCTTCTGCCCAGCGTGTGATCGTGATTGATGGTAATTATGGGGTGGGGCGTAGATGCGTTGGCGTAGCCTCTCGAAGAGAAGCAGCTTGTCGTCAGACATCGCCTGCTGTTGGTTCTTTTATTTATGGTAGTCCGATTCCCACTCCCATGCCTGTAGACCCAGCAACTGGACTAATGCCACAACGCAATAATTACCCCGATTATTACTATCCCCAGGTAAGGCAGAAGGTCAGGAATTCTACGCTGATTAATCCAATTTTAATTAATCCGACAATTCAAGACTCAACCCTAGTTAATCCGGTGATTATAAATAACTCATGGCGCCGTACCCCATTTAGGGGCGGACGCTCGCGTGTTTTCATTACCTATCCCCGGTAGGCTGAGGGAGTGGGGAGCAGAGCCAGATAACTCCTCACTCCTACGATGTAAACTGCGAACCAAGAATCATTGTCCCGATGCCAACATCAGTAAAGATTTCTAGTAGGAGAGCGTGGGGAATGCGACCATCAATGATGTGTGCTGCACGAACTCCTTGAGCAAGCGATCGCACACAACAACTCACTTTAGGAATCATCCCACCGCTAACTATACCATTGGCAATCAGCTCGCGGGCTTCACGAATATCTACTTTTGGAATCAAAGTAGATGGGTCTTTATAATCTCTTAAAACGCCACTGGTATCGGTCAGTAAAATTAACTTTTCTGCTCCTAGTGCCGCAGCGATTTCTCCAGCTACAGTATCAGCGTTAATATTATAAGCTTGCCCTGTTTCGTCTGCGGCGACGCTGGACACTACCGGAATATAGCCATTGCTAGCGAGGGTGTCTAAAATCTTGATATTCACATTGCTGACTTCCCCCACAAAACCGATGCCTTCTTGACCTTGGGGACGGGCTGTAAATAGATTACCGTCTTTACCGCAAAGTCCTACAGCCAATCCACCAGCTTGGTTAATTAGCGCGACAATTTCTTTGTTAACTCGACCAACTAAAACCATTTCCACCACATCCATTGTGGCGGCATCAGTGACTCGCAGACCATTCTTAAATTGTGGTTCGATTCCCAGCTTATCTAACCAACTGTTAATTTCTGGGCCACCACCGTGGACTACAATCGGACGCAAGCCCACGCAGGATAAGAACACAATATCGCGGATAACTTTGTCTTTGAGTGTGCTATCTTTCATCGCTGCGCCACCATATTTGACAACAACAGTGCGACCGGCGAATTGTTGAATATAAGGTAGTGCTTCGCTTAGTACACGTACACGAGTGGCTTCAGTTTGCCTGATGTATTCAGAATCGTTGTCCGTCATGAGGAGCCTAACAGAGAGAGTTAAAACCTATTTCAGTCAGTGTAGAAGACTTTGTAACGCCTCACAATCTCTGCTGCCAAAGTCGAGTATGTTTGTACTGATCAATCATAGCTGTTTGGTTCGTTTCAGAAACGTGAAAATCTATAAAAGAAGGACTAGCAACCCGAATCAAAAATTATCAGGATAAATATGGATACACCCATTCTCGATCGCCTAATTGAAGAATTAAAAGTTATGCCTGAAGACTTGCAATATCGAGTGCTGGAGTTTGCCAGAACTTTAGTAGGTTCGCAAATTCATGGTGTTCCAGGTAGACAATTATTAAATTTTGCCGGAACAATATCGCCAAATGATATTCAGTTGATGCGCGAAGCAATTGAACAAGATTGCGAACAGGTAGATATAGATGAGTGGTAGATACCTGCTTGACACTAATATTATTATTGCTTTATTTGCAAATGATATAGCAGTAAATAATCATCTGGTAAATGCAGAAGAAATTTTTATTCCCAGTATTGCTGTTGGTGAATTGTTTTACGGTGCAAGAAAATCAGAATGAAAATGACCACGCTGCTAATTCAAACTGAAAGCACACCCCTAACTGTAAATTTCCCCTCCCTTGTGCAGATGACAAATGAGCAGTTCTACGAATTTTGTCAAGCCAATGGAGATTTGCGAATTGAGCGTACTGCTAATGGGGAAGTCATCATCATCTTTGCAGGTAACTTGAGTCTTCCTAATGAGAAACTTGTGGTTTGAGAACGCTAGGAATTACCTCAATTAATCTTTTGGCAATGTCTTCAGGCGTTTCTCCCTCTTGCAAGGTGATTCGCAAATCTGCTTGAGAGTAAAGTGGTGTTCGTTGTTCGAGGAGCGATCGCAACTTGCCCTTGAGGTCAGCATCTTGCAGCAGTGGTCTTGTGGTATCCTCAACTAAACGGCTGTAAATTAGTTCAACTGGCGCATCTAGCCACACTATCAAACCGTGGTGCAAGTAACCCCAGTTTTCTCGCCGCAGTACAATCCCTCCACCGGTTGCGATAGTCAACTTTGTAAAAGCACAAACTTGTGCCAGCACGTCGCTTTCTAACTGGCGAAACCCTGCTTCACCAACTTCTGCAAATAACTCATTGATAGATTTACCTGTTGCTTGGGCAATAACATTATCGGTATCCACAAACCCATAACTCAGTTCCTTTGCTAGTAAGCGCCCTACTGTCGTCTTACCAACACCCATCATCCCAATTAAGTACAGGTTGACTCCTCGTAATAAGCTGCTCACCAGTTGCTTCGCTCCAATTGTGAGTTTTGAGTCACAGTTTCTAATTATAAACCCAACGACTCAATCTAGGATTTAAAAATACCGAGTTTTGCAGCGATCGCACAACCGGATAAGTTAAGCAACTGCACTCAATAAAGACACAATATACTGATTAAGACTTACGCCTTCGCGTTCAGCAGTCTCAGCTAAACGACGATGTAGAGATTTTGGCATCCGCACCAACAACTTACCACTATAGCTATTATCACTGCTGGGTAAAGGATAGGACTTACGCACTGTACAAATTAATCATGTGGTCACTGAGCTTTGTCGAAGTGATGTGGATTAACGAAAATAGGTTGTTTCAGGGTTTGATTAATTATCCTTTGATGCCTACGGCGGTAAACTACGTAAATAGACCATGCTGTAGGGGTTTAGCAATGCTAAACCCTTACGAAAGATGTGGCTTTTCACGTTATACATATTTACTATTTCTTGTCAATGCGTAAATCCTAGATTCTTCTGTGAAATTACTATCAAAATAAAAGATGAATTTCTCAGAAATGTCGTAACTTTCCTGATGTAACTTGGTAATTGCTGTATAGCGATCGCTATGCTTAACGAAAAAATTAACATAGCTTGTTTGAAACTTTATCCAAACAATTTCTGTCTATCTAAATAATCCGAATTTTTACTCTAGTGCATAATTTTAAGTATACACAATACTGTGTTCCTAACAGCACAGAGTCCTGATTCTAAGAGTTCAGTTATAACAAGCCCCGCTCAATTAAATGTTTCTAGTAAAGGTGTAAATAATGACTTATATCCTGTCATCGTCCAAAAAATCTTTGCAATTTTAAAGTTTTGGCACAAAAACTACTGCATATTTCACCCCAATAAGCCTGAATTAATAAATAGTAGGATGAATAAGGCGTCAACTATGACTCGAATTCGTGACGTTGTACAAAAAGCTTTAGCAAGTGGCTATTTGACTGTGGAAGCTGAAAATGAATTAAGACAACTGTTGACTACCCGTTATGAATTGGAAGATTTTAATGCTTTCATGACTTTGCAGGAAGCTGCCATGACTGGTAAAGTCAAGCAAGAGTCTAGAGAGCGGTGTGGTATCAAGTAGAGAAGTAGCCTGTTACCTCTCACCGACGGGGACGTTTATCATCATCCTCAAAATCATCATCAAAAAATTCCCAATCATCATCATCGGCTTGATTCGTAGTCGGTGGCTGATAAGGGGGAATGATTACTCGGTAATCAGCATCGTAAATTGATTCAGTTTTTCCCGCAGCCGTATTTTTTGGCTCACGGTAGCTGTAGGAGTAAACTGAACCAGATGCAGAACTGCTTTTCACTTCTGATTGACGTTCGTAAGTTTTAGAGTCTCTAGGCTGTTGAGTTTGAGGATTAGGGGTAGATGCTTCCTGTGAATCTTCATCAAAGTTCCAATCATCATCTCTACTGCCATTTGTCTCCCAATCATCAAATACATCACTGGTAGGCGCTTCTTTTTTACTAGCTGGTGGTGGAGAACTGGCAGGACGAGATGTAGGTTCTTCTCTACGGGTTGCCTTCGCACGAGGTGAAGTTGCTGTTGTTCTGTCAGGAGTTTGGCGTTTTCCTGCGGCAAAATAATTAGATAAGTTGAACAAGGTAGCAATCAATATAGATGTGAAAGCACCAATAGCAATACTGAACAAAATCCACATCGCTAGCGGTAATGGTTGAGTCCGCACGCCCAAAAATACTAGCGATAAGGCAGGTGACGAATTTTGAACTAACAACAGCGTTAGTCCTCCTAGTACCACCACCAATAGAATTAAGCGAATTCCAGCCATAAGAAAGGCAAAAGTAAAAAGTTATCCAGTGAAAGTAAAAGACAAAAGGTAAAAGTAAAAAGTTATACCAATTGTAGAAATGATTGCAACAGATGAATCGCCAAAAAGCGATTACCACTATATCTTTCACAATACTAAACAGTATTTACCTATCTTTACTTTTACCTTTTTACTTCCTTCCTTGCCACCGTTGAATTGGAATGCAGTCAATATCTAGTTGATCTAAAGCCCGGGCAACTACAAAATCAACTAAATCCTCAATGGTTTGGGGATTGTGATACCAGGCGGGAATAGCAGGAACAATTCTGATTCCAACTTCTGCTAAAGAAGTCAAGTTACGTAGGTGAATCAGGCTAAAAGGCGTTTCACGGGGGACAATGACCAGCTTTCGCCCTTCTTTAATTTGGACATCCGCTGCTCGTTCTAGTAAATCGGAACTCAAGCCAACTGCTAGCTTTGCCACTGTACTCATGCTGCATGGAATGATCATCATCCCTAGAGTTGCAAAGGAACCACTGGCAATCCCGGCTCCAACATCACTCCAAGGATGACAGCGTAATTTACCCAAAAGCGCAACTCCAGCTTGCTCCCGCCAGAATTGTTCTTGCCCGGTTGGTTCTGATGGCATCCGAATTTCCTGTTCGGACTGCCAAACCATGTAAGTTGATTTAGAGGCAACCAATTCAATACTATACTCCGCTTCTAGCAAAAATTTGATTGCGCGAACAGCGTAAATCAGACCAGATGCGCCCGATACGCCTAAAATTAGAGGCTTGGTGTTATTTGACACGGAACTTTTAGTTGTTTTTACTCATCCTCAGTGTAAGAGTCTAGGTCATCAGGCTCAATGTCATTTCGTAAGTAGATGTCTGAAAGGTCGTCATTAGAACCACTACCAGTTAAACCTTTGGGTACACCATCGCTGCCCACTGTTACCAAATCAATTTGCTGACGGTAATAATCGACACTTTTAACTTGGACAGCGACCCGATCGCCTAGTCTATAGGAAGCGCGATTTTTGCGACCAAATAGTGCCTGTTGTCTGGCGCGATATTCATACCAATCGTCTTTGAGAGAACTGACGTGTACCAATCCTTCTACCCTCAAAGGCACACCAGGATTACTGCTGGACTCCACCTCAGCAGCAGGTACTTCAATTTCCACAAAGAAACCGTAGGATTGAACACCAGTAATCACGCCTTGAAATACCTGACCGATGCGCTGCTTCATCAGTTGGGCTTTTTGCAGTCCGGCTAAGTCGGCTTCGGCTTCTTGGACTTCTTTTTCTCGGTCGTTGAGTTGGACAATTACCCTAGTCAAATCACTTTGGAGTTCTTGTTGCAATTCTGGGGGTAAAACGTTCCAGTTAATTTCCTCATGGCTGGAAGAGTGGCGCAGGTTAACCCGCTCTCTCACACGGGTATTGCGGCGATCGCGTCCGTTTTCGAGTAGCGTGTAATACACTCTCTGCATGAGCAAATCTGCGTAACGCCGCAAGGGAGCGCTAAAGTGGGTATATTGTGGTAGTGCCAGACCAAAGTGAGATCCTTTGGTGGTACTGTACGCAGACGGCTTAAGCGTATCTTGTAATAAGTAGGTAAGAACTTGCTCTGAGGGAGATTCGGCAAAAGCTGTGGTCAAATGTTGATAATCTAAAGGTTGGATATCAACTTCTGGATCTAATGTTAAGTCAACGCCTAAATTGACTGCCAATTTCAGCATTTCCTGGACATCTTCGACATCGGGTGTGCCTTGGACTCGCCAGATGGCGGGAACACCAAGGGCATTTAAGTGAGTTGCGATTAGTTGATTAACTAGCAGCATTAACCCAGTGAGTAGCGATCGCACCGCTAAATCATTTACCACCACAGTACCGAGAATCCCCTCATCATAATAAGCATTTTGACTGGGCGGCAGATTCAACTGAAGGCTACCACGAGTCAACCTTACCTGTTTCACGTCTGTTTGCAAGGCTTGGAGGTTTTGCAGTATTTGGGAAACCTGTGGGGATTGATCTTGAGCTTCACCTCTAAGAATTGCTTGGGCTTGTTCTGTACTCAGTGCAGTCTCTACGTTGATCACACTGGTTTGAACTTCCCACTCTAACACTTGTCCAGATTGGGGATCAATCGTAATTAAAAAAGAGATGGTTAAGCGATCGCTCCCAGGTACTAAAGAACAGCGTTCTGTCAAAGTCTCTGGCAACATTGGCAGCACCAATTCTCCCAAATATACTGATTTACCACGTTTGAGTGCTTCTCTATCTAGAGGTTCGTCAGGCAGGACATAGTGAGAAACATCGGTGATATGAACGCCCAAAAGCCAATTTCCGGCTAGGTTTTTTTCTAAACTAAAAGCGTTTTCTATAACTTTGTCATTGCCATTTACCCCTTCAATCGTAAAGGTAAATAAATTACGTAAATCCAGCCGATTTTTTAGGTCTGCTTTGAGGAGCTTTTTGGGCAACTTGGCAGCTGCTTCTAGCACATTATCCGGGAAAGTCCGGGAAAGGTCGTGCTTGCAAGTAACCAAATCTATATCAGCAGCAGCTTCGGCATCGCTACCGAGAATTTGCACCACTCGACCCAGCGGGGGATATTGTGCTAACGGATAACGCAAAACTTCCACATGAACAAGGTGATCGATCGCTTCTTCCAATTTCGCACCGTTAGGTTGGATCTTGAGTTCAAATAGCAATCGATCATCTAACGGCACAGCTCGGAAACCAGTTTCCACCTGCTTAATTCGTGCCAGTAACGTGTGGTTGGAACGTTCTAAAATCAGCTTCACCTCTCCTTCAGGAGAGCGACGGCGACTGCCTTCTTTGAGAACTCTGACCAAAACGCGATCGCCATTCCAAGCATTACTCAGATGACTTTCGCGGATGTAAATATCCTCAGATCCTTCCACATCTTGAATAGCAAAGCAAAAACCTTTACTAGAACAACGGAGTTTTGCCTCGATTATTCCCTCTTCTGAGACACGGCGGTACTTGCCCCGTTCTTTAACCAAAAGACCGATTTTTTCAAGAACATCTAAGGCAATGTGAAGTTTTTGTAAACTTTTTTCATCTTCACAGCCAAGTTTCTTTTCCAAAACCTTCCGAGCTACCAATTTATCATCAGTGAAATTGGCAAGAAGTGTAGCGATTGAAAATTCCATGCAGTGAACCGACCTTTGGTCAAAACATCATTTGTTGTTTAATCTGGTTCTTTCCTGTATGCCCTCACAGCTTACAGAAACAAGCTGGAAACGAATTGCCCAGAGCCAAGGCTTCCTAAGTTTCAAGGAAAAGAAGCCGACCCAGCCTTGCAGGAAACTGCTCCCGTTCGCGCAGCGTCTCCCTTCGTGCAGCGTCCCGCTCTTAAGGATTCCGAGCAAAGGAGGCTGAACCACGGACAACTCTGGGCGTCTACGAACTTCTCACTGCACAATGTTCTCAGAGTTCGCTTGCGTTCAAGTCCCTTCAACATAACCAAACTTAAGATTGCACGCCTGATTAAGATTTAGCCCCACTAGGTAATTACGCGACAGGTTTTTGAGAAGTTGGGTTTAGAGAACTCTCCATGCTGCCCAAAAGCGCTTATGCAGGGAAGCCACTGCGGTCTTCTCTCAAGTGGGGCAAGTGGCGTGGAAACTACAGGTGTTTGATTGTCTAGATTGAAGGTAATCTTACGCCATTAGACTCTGATTTTTAACTACGAGGAACTGCTGGTAAACCCAATTTTCCCATCTGTAGAATCGGTAACAATTAGGTGAGCAGCTTAATAAGCAATGAGGGCGAACCTTATCTTCATTATTGTAGATTTAGAGCGCACTTCCAGAAAATAGTTCTAGACATCCAGTTGGGTAATCAGTATAGCATTACAGACAAGACTACCCAGTAAGTTGGCACTAGCTAAAAATTTCTTCAAAAAAGAGCTACTGCTACAATTGGGACACGGGACAAAGCAAGAATATCACTTTGATAGCCCAGAGCATAGAATTATATCAGCTCATCGCTTGGCATCTTGGGTATCGAGTGGATGTAAATTAAAGTAAGGGCAGCTTACCTAGCTTGAGCATACAGGCAGTATCGATCCCGTTATTCAAAAGATTTAGATTGGTAGCAATATTATGTTGGCTCAATTCCAGAGCTTGTATCCCAACGGCAGTCTTATTTCGGAATTAGTGCAAATTTTTCAAGGAAAATATATTGTCCGGGCAAGCGTACAAATTGAAGGTGTAACCCGTGCTACGGGTATGGCAGCGGCAGAAACAGTAGAAGCAGCAGAAGACCAAGCCAGAACCAGGGCGCTGATAGTTTTGGGTATTACAAATGCACCACCAGAATCAGTGGCATTGACCTCAAATCCAATTACCCCGGCACAGCTGAACCCTTCCTTAAATACTAAAAGTGGATTAAATGAATCTGCTTATTCCTCTGTAAAAGATGAGGATTTTGTGAGTACTCAGTGGTCAGTAGTCAGCGAGAAAGAAATATCTATACCGCCTTCTAGAGTACCGAACATCAAACCAGAACCAGCAACCAATGATGTAAACGCGCCAACAACTGCCAGCATAATACAACTGACAACTGAGACGCAAAGCACAAGCGATGCCAATAGCCAGGATTTAGATCAACACCCTCCTGTGATTGCTAACCGGGAGCTAGAATTTGATCCTCCAGTTGAAAATTTGGAAATGACGTTTGGTAGCCAGATGGAAAATCAACCCTTTCCAGGAATTTCTACCAATAATGTCACACCATTTACACCTCGCAGTTATAGCCCTCAAGAAGATGTTGGCATCCCATCAGCGACAGGAAAGAGAAAGAAGAAAGCTGAACCCGTGGATTTATCGGACGTAATTGCTAAAACAGATGTCGAGCTTCAGCGTTTAGGCTGGACACCAGAACAGGGACGGGAGCATCTGATTAAAACCTACGGCAAGCGAGGCCGCACTTTGCTGACTGAAGAAGAATTGCACGGATTCCTCAAATACCTCCAATCTGAGCCAGACCCATTGGCGGGATTTTGATTAGTCATTGGTCATTGGTCATTAGTCATTGGTCATTAGTCATTGGTCATTAGTCATTAGTCATTGGTCATTAGTCATTGGTCATTGGTCATTGGTCATTGGTTATTGGTCATTGGTCATTGGTCATTGGTCATTGGTCATTGGTCATTGGTCATTGGTCATTGGTCATTGGTCATTGGTCATTGGTCATTGGTCATTGGTCATTGGTCATTGGTCATTTGTGAGGACTAATGACTAATAACGTAGGCTCTTGAAACAGTAATGAAGCTATGGAACCTTGAATTTCTCTGAAGTAATTGCTCAAATAGGTGTCGAAACGGAGCGATTAGGCTGGAGAACAGAGCAGAGACGGGAACATCTCAAAAAAAACTATGGGAAGCGATCGCGTTCTTTACTAATTGATGAGGATTTACACGAATTCCTCCAATACCTCCAATCTCAGCCAGAGCCGTTAGCGGGATTTTGATTAGTCATTAGTCTTTTGCTAATGACTAATGACTAATGACTAATGACTAAACAACAGCAACTGCTGGACGGCTACCAGCAGCGTGACGGTCAATCACTTCGTCAATCAAACCATATTCCCTAGCTTCCTCAGGCGACATGAAAAAGTCACGTTCAGTATCTTCGGCAATGCGCTCAATTGGTTGACCAGTATGTTCAGCTAAATAGTCGTTTAGCCGCCGCTTGTGGTACAAAATTTCCCGCGCCTGAATTTCAATATCAGTCGCTTGTCCTTGAGCGCCGCCTAGAGGTTGATGAATCATAATCCGAGAATGGGGTAGACTCATCCGCTTACCCTTAGCACCAGCACTAAGGAGGAAAGCGCCCATACTTGCCGCTAATCCGGTACAAATGGTACAGACATCAGGACGAATGTGTTTCATGGTGTCAAAAATGCCCATGCCAGCCGTCACCGAACCACCGGGAGAATTGATATACATATAAATGTCTTTCTCCGGGTCTTCAGCATCCAAATACAGCAGTTGAGCAACAATCAAGTTAGCGATGTTGTTGTCAACCTGTTGTCCCAAAAAGATGATGCGCTCACGCAACAGCCGTGAGTAGATGTCAAAGGCGCGTTCACCTCGACCCGATTGTTCAATAACGATAGGAATCATGAAAGCGTTTTTGTGGCTACTTTAAATACATTTTATCGATGACAGCACGAAACTGGAGCTAATCTCTTCTGTTTTCAGGTAGATACAAGTAAATCTTTCCCATTCTGCCTTATCCAGTAAGGGAGCAAAAGGTATGCAACTTATCGAAACAGAAACAGTGCTGAGTGTCCAGGAACGAGTGCTGACTCAAAAAAGCAATACTTCTTTACAAGAGGCTGCGCCAACGACAAGCTAGCTCAGTAACCATAATCGCACTCAGCATTAAATTGGTCAGCACTTACGCAAACAATAGCCGAAAAGAGTGATTTTCAGGTAAGGGCAATTCATGAATTGCCCCAGAGCCATTGGTGAGAAACCTTAAAAGGGGGTTAGAGAGGATCAACTCTTAACCTAAGTGTATTGGGCTATAAACTTCACTACAACAAGGGGCATCTCGCCTTTTTTTTATTGGCTTGCGTAAATATACATACTAATTCTTAATTTCTGTTAGGAGTTTTCAAATATTATATGAATATTATTTAAGTTAACAGTAATTTTACTGTAAATCAAACTTTTGCTTATCTAACGAAATCCCAACTACCGTTGTTTTGTTTCTCTACGTTAACTTTACTATTAATTAATTAAATTAAGTACAATCTCGGTTTGATTTTAAGTGATTAATTTTATATTTTATTCCTATGTAGTTATAAAAATAGCTACAGGTTATCCCAAAGATAAATAACAAAATAAATATCGATTTCGCCCATTTAGATTTTGCTCTAATGTCAATCTACCTACGGTCTTTTATGAGAAAAACTTGTTATCTACCATAGGATTTGCTAGGACATATAGCGCGATATTATCTTTGATTTCGTGCGATCGCAGCTTAGTTTAAACGCGAGTACTTGATTGTTTATTTGCTCAATAAACATAGTGCAATGCCTACCACAGTCACCGATGAATTAAAACACGAAATTTGGCAGTTGTTGCGAAAATATCAGCAATCTCCGTCAGAAAATGTTCGTAATCAACTGGTAAAACTCAATTTTGGACTTGTAAGAAAAGAAGCTCACTACTGGACGAATCAATGTCATGAAACCTATGATGATTTGCTTCAGGTTGGATGTTTGGGTTTAATCAGGGCTATTGAAAAATTTGAACTTTCCAAGGGACACGCCTTCAGTTCCTATGCTCTTCCTTATATTCGGGGTGAAATTCAACACTATCTCCGAGATAAAGGCGTCACCGTGCGAATTCCTCGGAAGTGGTTAGCACTACAACAGCAAGCAATAGGAGTTTCACGTTCTTGGCGTGAAAAACATAATCGCCAACCAAACGACTCGGAATTGGCAGCAGCACTGGAAATTTCTGTAAACGAATGGCAAGAAATTAAATTGGCATGGGTTAATCGCGCTCCCTTGAGTCTCGATGTACCAATCCAAGATGGAGAAGAAGGTTCTACCTGCTTAGGAGAATTGGTTCCAGATCCTCACTATCGCAGCTTTCAACTGGTACAAGAAGACCAACTTCGCTTACAACAAGCATTGATTCAGCTAGAACAACGCACCCGCGATGTCTTGGAATGTGTGTTTTTGCAAGATTTGACCCAAAAACAAGTTGCAGAACATCTGGGCATCAGTGTAGTAACGGTTTCCCGTAGAGTCAAGAAAGGTTTGTGTTTAATGAAACAGCTTATGGGTGTGGCAGAAGATTGACTGCAAACAAACACCAATCCGCAGTTATGCTGGGTAGGCAGTGCTAAAAATAACCCTTAAAATTCAAAAAATTAGGTTATAAATGGAACAGACTTGCCTTTGATACAAATTTCAGGCACGTTGATTTCCACTTTTCAATTCTCCAATGGCTTTTGAGAACGGCTCATGGGCAGAAATTCAACAATTACAATTGCAGCTATTTTAACTTTGGCGATCGCTGGATGTGCTTCTGAAGTTACACCACAAGCCATCAATCCTGTGCCGATTGCCAAAATAGCAGTAAAGTCGCCACCAGTGGCTCAATCCTTTAACAATCCAGTGATACCTGCCAAAGAGGTTTCACAAGTTACTCCTGCATCTGTTAACTTGATTCAATCGACTAATGCTACAGAGCGGGCGCGGTTAGTTGTGCTATCAAAAGATCGAAGTGATCCGTTTGCACAAATCGGAGGGCAGACGGTTCCCGCAATACTCACAACATCTGGAAAACCTGTTCCTGTGTTGCCTAAGCTACCTACTGCCTCATCTGGAAGACCTGCTCCCGTGTTACCTAAGCTGCCTGGCTCACTAGCAAGAGAAAGAACTCCAATACTTAGCCGTAGCGTAGCTTTAAATCCAAAGAAAAATAACGTTTCTTCTGTACCAAAAAAACTCAATCCTAGATTTACTTCAGTTTTGCCCAAAGTTTTGCCTCAAATTATCCCCAACCCCACTTTAGTATCTGTATTGCCACCGATAGCACAACCTGAGTTAGCAAGAGCGGTTATTGTAACTGGTGTAGTTCTAATTAGTAAGGAACCACCACAGGCAATTGTTAAAGTACCGGATGAGCCATCGAGTCGCTATGTGCAAGCGGGACAGCGATTGGCCAATGGCATATTGGTTAAACGCATTGAAATGAATCAGGGCTACAATCCCATCGTGATTTTGGAACAATATGGTATCGAAGTTGCCAAAATGGTAGGGGAAGGGTCTGTCAACTCAACGCCAGCACCAGCATCTGCTGGCAATCCGATTTCAGTGACAACGCCCCCCCCAATCCTTTAAATGCCGGAGCTTCATAAAGATGGAGACTAAAGAAAAAATTGAATTCGCTGGTTTGCCTTTAGCAGTTTATCGGGAAATAGCCGCGCATTTACGTCAAGTCGAAGGGGTGGAAGTGGATTTAATTCCCCAGTCATCCCAACAGTTTGATTACAATCAAAGTCAAATTGGTGGCTTGACGCTCTCGTGGACAGCAAACTCTGGTTCAGAAAGTCGGCAACGCGTTAACCAGATTTTGGCTTACTATCAAAATCGCTATACGAATCCTATTTAATTTGTGAAAATTGAAAGCTTCAGATACCCGACTTCTTAGAGAAGCCGGGTATCTTGCAATACGGTTCGGTTAGTGAGACTTTGCCCCGGAAGATCCCCCTTAATCCCCCTTAAAAAGGGGGAAATAGAGCTATTCTTAGCCCCCCTTTTTAAGGGGGTTGGGGGGATCAAGTCTTATCCGAACCGTATTGGGGTATCTTGTTGTTCATTAGCTGAATCAAAAGACCCTAACGCTATATTACTCACTAAGTAGATTATCGGGATCGATGCCCAGCGATGTCTAACGACAAGCCGCTAATTGTAGGCTAAAGGCGCTAGGAGATAAATTTGGAGAAAAGCAACGTTATGATAATAAATGCATTAAATAGAACTTGCGTCTAATAATAAATAAGTTGGCACAAATAAACCTCAATAGTACGGAGATGATTAATCGCCTCTGTACAGCAGTCAAAAACCATTGCTCTTGACTATTATTTAGGTGCTGTATCCAACCCAAATCAGCCGTTCTCCAAATTTCCTTAAGGATAATTGAAGTGACTAGGACTAATTCAGATTTTCTTAGCTCTAGTGATCCAGCGATCGCGGAGTTAATCAACGACGAACTACAGCGTCAGCGTGACCATTTGGAGTTGATTGCTAGTGAAAACTTTACCTCTGCTGCTGTATTGGCGGCTCAAGGTTCAGTATTAACGAATAAATATGCCGAGGGATTACCTGGTAAACGCTACTATGGCGGTTGTGAAGTGATCGACAAAATCGAGCAACTAGCGATCAACCGCGCTAAACAGGTATTTGGTGCTGCTCATGCGAATGTGCAACCACATTCTGGCGCACAAGCCAATTTTGCTGTGTTCCTGACGCTGCTGGAACCAGGGGACAAAATTATGGGGATGGATTTGTCTCATGGGGGACATCTTACCCACGGTTCTCCTGTAAATTTCTCAGGTAAGTGGTTTCAAGTTAGCCATTACGGTGTCAGCCAACAAACAGAACAACTCGACTACGACCAAATTCGGGAGCTGGCGCTGAGGGAGCGTCCGAAGCTGCTAATTTGTGGTTATTCGGCTTATTCTCGGATAATTGACTTTGAAAAGTTCCGCAGCATTGCTGATGAAATCGGCGCTTACTTACTTGGCGATATTGCCCACATTGCAGGTCTGGTTGCTAGTGGTCTTCATCCTGATCCCATTCCTCATTGTCATGTAGTAACAACAACTACACATAAGACCCTACGCGGTCCTAGAGGTGGCTTAATTTTGACTAGCGATGTAGAACTAGGTAAAAAGCTAGATAAATCTGTTTTTCCTGGTAGTCAAGGCGGACCATTGGAACACGTCATTGCTGGTAAGGCAGTAGCTTTTGGAGAAGCTTCTAAGCCTGAGTTCAAAACCTATTCTGCTCAAGTAATTGAAAATGCTCGAACTTTGGCAGAACAATTGCAAAACCGGGGTTTAAAGATTGTGTCTGATGGCACTGATAACCACTTAATGTTGGTGGATTTACGTTCTATTGGGATGACGGGTAAACAGGCTGATCAGCTAGTCAGTACGGTGAATATTACTGCGAACAAAAATACTGTTCCCTTTGATCCGCAATCGCCATTTGTTACCAGTGGACTGAGATTAGGTTCGCCGGCAATGACTACGCGGGGCTTGGGAGTAGCAGAATTTACTGAGATTGGAAATATTATTAGCGATCGCTTGCTTTCTCCAGATTCCGACGTAGTAACTCAAGATTGTCGGCGACGGGTAGCAGCATTGTGCGATCGCTTCCCTTTATACCCTCACCTGGAAATTCCTGTGCCAGCCTTAGCCTGAGATGATAGTTAAGAGTTAGGAGTGATGAGTTTTAAGTTTTAAACTCCTAACTCCTACCAGCCTTAGCCTGAGATGATAGTTAAGAGTGATAAATGTTAAGTTTTGAACTCCTAACTCCTAACTATTGCTTCCAATGAGTGCAGAAATTATTTGTGTTGGTACTGAACTGCTGCTAGGAGATATCCTTAACGGCAATGCTCAATTTTTGGCGCAACAATTAGCGCAGCTAGGTATCCCCCACTATTATCAAACAGTGGTCGGTGATAATCCAGAACGTTTGAAGCAAGTTATAGAAATTGCTATTTCCAGGGCGCAAATTCTCATTTTCACTGGTGGACTTGGCCCGACACCAGATGACCTCACCTGCGAAGCGATCGCTGATTTTTTTAAAGTCCCCTTGGTAGAACACCCAGAAATCATCGAAGACATAACCCAGAAATTTGCCCAACGTGGTCGCGTTATGTCACCAAGTAACCGCAAGCAAGCTTTGATTCCCCAAGGTGCAGAAATTCTACCCAACCCGACTGGAACAGCACCCGGTATTATTTGGCAACCCCGTCCTGAAATCACTATTTTTACCTTTCCCGGTGTTCCCAGTGAAATGCACCCGATGTGGGAAGAAACAGCCGTGCCATTTCTCAAAAGTCAAGGTTGGGGTAAAGAAATTATTTACAGCCGGAGTTTAAAGTTTTGGGGTATTGGTGAATCGGCTTTAGCGGAAAAGGTTGCTTCCTATTTAAACTTGTCAAATCCTACCGTAGCCCCTTATGCAGGTAAGGGGGAAGTAAGATTGCGAGTTTCTGCTAAAGCAACTTCAGAAACGGCAGCAGAAGCTCTAATTGCGCCTATTGAGAAACAAATTAAAGAAATTGCCGGACTAGATTTTTACGGTATTAATAATGATACCCCTGCTTCCGTGGTGGGTCAGTTGTTGCGGGCATTAAAAGAAACGCTTTCGGTGGCAGAATCTTGTACTGGTGGCGGTTTAGGGCAAATGTTAACTGAGATTTCTGGGAGTTCTGATTACTTTTGGGGTGGGGTAATTTCTTATCACAATTCGGTAAAGGTTGGGCTTCTGGGGGTTAACCAAGAAGATTTAGATAAATTTGGGGCGGTAAGTGCTACCGTTGCAGAGCAAATGGCAATTGGAGTCAAAACGCGCCTTGCAACAACTTGGGGATTGAGTATCACTGGTATTGCTGGCCCAGCTGGAGGGACAGATACTAAGCGGGTGGGTTTAGTTTACATTGGTTTGGCTGGGCCAAAGGATGAAGTGGCAAGTTTTGAGTATCAATTTGGTGCAGAGCGAGGTCGAGCTTTAATTCGTCATGTGAGTGCGAATGCAGCGTTGGATAATTTGCGGCGGAAGTTGTTGACTAGGTAGGGCTGCGCCTACGCATTTTTGTGTAGAGGTTGTGATATGTGACGACAAGCCGCTTTGCGTCTACGCACTTTTAGTTTGGCGAAGATAGGGTATAAAAATGTTGGAAAAGCGTAACTACTTAGTAGGTATACAGTTATTTGGCGCATGGAAATCAGGATTTGCTAACCCAAAAAACAAGGAAAATAGAGATATCAAGTTAATTGGTGTTTGTTTATACGATTTCAAATTTTTGTAGTCGTTATACTCATGACTTAGGTTCTACCTGGGAATTAGGAAGTGGCTTTGCCACTTCTTTTTATTAATATGGTAGCCCAGTAAAAAATAAATTAAAAGTTAAAAGTAATTTCGTTAAACTTTTAACTTTTATTGAGTTATTACAATAATTTGCAACTAAAAGAAGTAAAACGCTTCATCTCAAAGCCAAATATAAAGCTTTTTTTACTCCTGACTTCTGAATTCTGACTCCTGAATTCTGACTCCTGATGTTAGTCATTACTCATTGTATCTCGCCATCTTTCGCGCTTGAGCTTGCTCTCCACATCGTGCGATCGCGCTTCTTGCCAAGTTCCCCACATTAGGGATTGCTGTTTTTCAACATGGTTAATAAACTGGATGATTGACTGATCTACTTTGATGGGATTTTTCAAATCAAACTGAATTGTTTGGACAATCTTGATGTCACCCATGAGAAAGTACTTACCTGCAATTTTAGTCAGCAATAGCACAATTCGATTGCATAACCAACCAAAAATTCCTTTACGTTTCTTGGTAATCAACAAGATTTGACCTTCAGCTTTTCCCCCTTCGTGGAGGCGAACTGCAAACATCGTGTGGACATGAAAGAAATCGGGGCCAAGTGTCACAATGCCAATGCTACCGTACCAATAGCAAATACTGTAAGTTATGGCATTCTTGTAAAAAAGACGGATGAGCTTAATAAAAAAAGAATTATCTTTGATGGGTGTAATGTTACTGAAGATAATAGCATTCTCGCTCAATTCCTGTTTTTCAAAGATAATTTCTACTGGTAGTTTGTGAACTGTATTGAGGTGTTGAGCATCAATAGCATTAATCATCATCACATTGGGGTGACAGTTCATCACGAAGTGGGAATGGATAATAAGATCACACTCCTTTTGTTCTAATTCTGGAACAAAAGGTAGGGGCTGTTGCGGTATTTCTCCAGTCCAAACCCAAATCATTCCGTACTTCTCAGCAGTAGGCCAAGTTTGTAACTTTAAGGGAAGTGGCGTATCTAAACATGGGATATCAATACACATTCCTTCAGCATCAAACTTCCAGTGGTGGAAAAAACAACGTAGTGCATTACCCTCAACTTTACCTTCTGCAAGATGAGCGCCCATGTGTGGACAGTAGGCATCAAAGGTAACTACTCTTTTGTCTTTACCACGGCAAATTACTAATTCTCTACCCAAAATCGTGACAGGTTTAACTTCACCTACCCGCAGATTTTGAGATGGTATTACCCAATACCATCCCTCAATAAAACGCTCTGGATTATTGAAAGTTTTAGGTTTACGGGTTGAGCTAAAAGTCTGCGAGTTGAGATTCATTTGGATGTTTTCACTTGAAGTGAAGCAGTTAATCTACAAGTAACATGGAAACTCAAGAAAAAAAGTTACTTTCAGTACTAGGACAAGCAGTTACCCAACAAAGTGATAAAATCCTAAATAAAAATCTTAAATAAATACTGTTAGAAATGTTAAAATTATGCTAATTGTATAGAAACTTCTATAATCTTGTATCCAGTAATAATAGATATTTGAACAATAAGAACTTAGTGAAATCTCTAATTAGATAAAGATTTAAGCTACTGATGCCAATATTTGGCTATAGTGTTTCTCATTTAAACTAGGCACAAGGTAGGGTAGCACAGCTAGCTGTACTACCCTACGAATTACTGTATTCACCGACGACTTAATAATGTGTAATCGACGACTATCATGAAGATACAATTTGTCCGATCATTCAAAATATCAGTTAGTGCTGAGTCCTGATAAATTTAGGACTCAGGACTTTTATAGAGAAGAAACCACCATAACTCTAATCCAATTAAGCCTAAACCTGCGATCGCAACACCAATTTTTAAGCCCAAAGGTTGCTCAATATACTGAAATTGTCCAGTTTGCTCTGACGAGTGGGCTGGCATTTCTGCTAATGCTACGCCTGATGTTCCAGTGAAAAGTACTAAACCAACTAGGTTTCCCCAAAGCGTTTTTTTGCTAAACATTTGCTAAATTTACCTGCAATTATGAGATAGCTTTTGGTTGAAAGTTACGCAATCTTAGGGCATTGCTAACAACAGAAACCGAAGAAAGAGCCATCGCTGCTCCGGCGATAATTGGATTGAGGAACCAACCAAATATGGGGAACAGTATTCCAGCCGCAATGGGAATACCAATGACGTTATAAATAAAGGCAAAGAAGAGATTTTGCCTAATATTATTGATGGTAGCGCGACTAAGTTGAATTGCTGTAACAATTCCTTGCAAATCTCCAGAAATTAGGGTGATATCGCTAGCAGCGATCGCTACATCTGTTCCCGTACCAATAGCAATTCCCACATCAGCTTGGGCTAAGGCTGGTGCATCATTAATGCCATCACCTACCATTGCGACAATTGAGTGGGGAGTGGGGAGTGGGGAGTGGGGAGTAGGGGAATAATAATTGTTTGTTTGCTGCCTCTGCTTCCCTATCTCTCTTTGCAGGGATTGGATAATTGCCGCCTTTTGATCTGGTCGCACTTCGGCAAATACTCGTTTGATGCCAACTTCTAGAGCGATCGCATCAGCAGTTTTACGATTGTCTCCGGTCAACATTACTACTTCTAAACCCAACTTCTGTAATGCTTTCACCACTGCTGTTGATGAAGGTTTCAAGGCATCGGCAATACCCATTATTCCTTGTAGTTCTCCATCTACAGCCATCAAAATGACTGTTTTACCGGCGGCTTCCCAGGCATCTTTATACTGCTGGAGAGTTATGGTATTAATTCCAAGTTCTGTTAACCAGCGTTGTGTACCAATTTGCACAAGCTGATTTGAAACAACTCCTTGGACACCACTACCTGCGATCGCCTGAAAGTTCTTGGCTTCTGTTAAACTCACTTCTTGAGACTGAGCGTATTTCACAACTGCTGACGCTAAAGGATGCTCAGAATTGTGTTCCACCGTTGCTGCTAACTGTAAAAGCTGGAGTTCGTTACCATTCGCTGTGCCGTTGACAGTTACAAAGTCTGTAACTGTAGGTTTCCCCTGAGTCAAAGTGCCGGTTTTATCTAAAACGATGGTTTTAATTTTGTGTGCTAGTTCTAAGCTGTCCGCGCCTTTAATCAAAATACCATTTTCTGCACCTTTACCAGTTCCCACCATTACAGATGTGGGGGTAGCTAAACCCAAAGCACAAGGACAGGCGATAATTAGTACACCTACCGTTGTCGTTGTTGCTAGGGTGAGGTTGCCTGTGAAATTAAACCAAATGATAAAAGTGGCGATCGCGATCGCAATCACAGCTGGTACAAACCATCCTGTCACCTGATCTGCCAAGCGTTGAATTGGTGCTTTAGAACCTTGGGCTTGTTGCACTAGTTTGACAATTTGAGCCAAAAACGTATCATTTCCGACTCGTGTCACCCGAAACTGAAACGCACCCGCACCGTTAAGCGTCGCCCCAATCACCTCATCTCCTGGCTGCTTTTTGACTGGCAAACTTTCACCTGTCACCATCGCTTCATCTACCGTCGAAGCGCCTGTAATCACTTCGCCATCTACCGGAATCTTTTCACCAGGACGCACTAAAATCACATCGTTGATTCTGACTTCGGCGATGGGAACATCAATTTCCTTACCATCACGGATAACTCTGGCATCTCTGGCTTGCAATCCGATGAGTTTGCGGATGGCTTCAGAAGTTTGTCCTATAGCGCGATTTTCTAACAACCGCCCCAGCAAAATTAAGGTAATGACAATGGCGGCAACTTCGTAATAAACATGAGGTATCAAGCCCTGAGCAATAAAAAAATTCGGGAAAACAGTGACAAACAAAGAATATAGATAGGCTGCACTTGTACCCAAAGCAATCAGCGTGTCCATCGTCGCCGTATGGCGCTTGAGGGTTTTCCAGCCATTTCGGTAAAAAGATCCACCACACCAAAATACAACGGGTGTTGTCAGCACTAAATGTACCCAAGGATTTTGCAGAAATCCAGGAATTAAAGGCAAGTTCAGCCCAGTCATCATAGGCAACGATCCTAAAAATAGGAAAATGCTGATTACACCTCCCACCGCTACCTTGAGAGAGAGTTGGCGTAGTAATGCTCGCCTACTTGCTTTCTCGGTATCATCTTCTTCAGAGAGTATTTCTTCTGCGAGTGAGTCGGAAGAATATCCCGCAGATGCGATCGCACCTTGGATTTTCTCTAAATTGGCTAGAGAGCGATCGTATTTGATGGTAGCTTGCTCTGCTCCAAAGTTAACGTTGCAGTCAATCACCCCAGATACAGAGCGAATTGCCTTTTCGATGTTGGTGGCGCAAGCAGCGCAACTCATGCCTCGAAGTTTGAGTGTGATGTTATCCATAACTAGATGAACCTCTTGGTGTGGCAGGATCTTAAACATTAAGCAACTGGATAGCCAGCAGCAGCCAACGCTTCCTTAATTGCTGTTTCTGATGCTTGAGTTTCTACACTAACTAGCTTGGTTGTTGGATCAGCTTGAATGGTAGCATTGGCATCGACTGCCTGAAGTGCTTTGGTGATGGTGCTTGCACAAACAGAACAAGACATATTGGGAACTGTGAGTTGGAGAGTCATAGATTTACGGGATAAAATGAACAACCTAGCCATCCCAAACTAGATGACTGAGGGACAACCGTCAACAGTCAGAAATAACTGGAAAGAAAGTTGCCTTGAATTCATCCTAGACTCTCTAGCCGACAACTTGCCCAAGAGAGCAGCGATCGCATCTTCTTAGGTGGTTCGATGAATGGTGACTGGAAACTTGCGCCTGAAGAATTGGTTCCCGATGCTGGACTAGTACGCGATGGCGGACTGGCAACCATTGGCGGCGGTAATCATTTTGTAGAAGTGCAGCGAGTTGATAAAGTCGAAAATCGCCTACTTGTCCACACCTGGGGAGTGCGCGAGGGACAGCTAGCTTTTATGATTCACTCTGGTTCTCGAAACGTAGGCATAGCCTCTACCCAATTTCTCACTCCTTCGGAGGATTTGGCGGGCACCAGAAGAGATTTTTACTCGACACACCAAGGGATTTAAGAATTTGGCGCATCAACTCTGTGCAGTACATCCAGTGTCCCAAATCGTCATACATGAGATCGGGATTAAACTCGACATTATAATGCAGCACATTGGGAAGGTTTAAAAACTCATCATCGCTTTGGGGCGAAAGGATCAGGAGATGAAATGGTTTCCCCTGGCATTGTTTTTGCAGCTTGTTAACCAAATCTATCACACCAGGGCGATCGCTAATTCCGGTGCGAACAAAAAGCACTTGATCACAGTGCCGCAGTGCATACCAAAACCTTTCAGAGCGTGCTGTGTATCGAACACGCATTCGTTCATGGACGGGAAACATATCATTAAGAGGGTCGTCTGTCTCCTCGACTTCATGGGCAAAGGACAGACCCGACCATTTACTGTGGTAGATTCTACCTGCGTCTTGACTGTAGTGCAGAAAGTCAGGGTTCCACATATCATCAAAACCGTTTTCGATCGCATCGGCAACATCGGCAATATTGGTGGTGCGTGTTAGATCAAAGGGAAAGGCAGGGCCATCGTACTCCATTTTATATAACATCATGCGGACGGCACAGCGATCGCCAAGGGGAAGAATGGCCACACGGCTGATATCCGCTAATTTACACTTGTATTGAAACAACACAGCAGACTTGGGCGGTGCTTTCACCCGACTTTCTAGCCCATTGTTGCCAATCATCATGGTGCGAAAGGGGGCATGAAGAGCAAGGGGATCTTCATAGACACCCGATGGCATGGCTTTCAGGGCGTTGCAAACTTCTTGCCACATCGGTTGGATGTTATACTCATTGTCTGATTCGTTGATCACCCAGAGGTGGCGTTCATCTGCTTGCAAAATCCCCAAGTCTCCGTCATAGAACAAAACTTGTGAGTTGTTCGGCGAAAAGAGATTGAAGGTGGCGCTATATTCTAGGTCAGCATTAGGGGGGATATTTATTGTAGTGGCGATCGCGCCATCCTCTTGCACGGCAAAGAAGGGGAGCATCCCTTCCTTAACAGATTTCGCAATGTAAATGCCCGGTATCAATCCTGCCTTACTTTGCAGTGCAGTTTGTAGTTCTTGCCAATAGGGAGCGATCGTGTAACTGTATGATGATGGATTAATGATCCGTAAACGCTTTTCTTCGATCTGAGCCAAGACATGGAAGCCCCCATTATCAAGGTAGATGGAGACTTCATTCGTCTGTCGGAAGCGTTGTTTTTCTTGTGCTAATTTGTTTTTGTCAATCTGGAACAAATGCAGATTGATTGCTTCATACATGAGGCGATGACCGACTGTGTTTGGGTGAGCCGGGTCGAAGGATATCCCCGCTTTCCAGCGTCCCTGTCCATTATCCACTGCTGCCAACCAATCCAGTACAGTTACACCCCAATTCAACATTCGGTTGTGTGTCTCCTTTAGCAGCCAATGATGTTCTGACTCATAGTTGTCATTAGGATAAACCCCGCCTAGAATCGGATATGCTCCTATTTCCCGCGTCATTTTGACAAGCTGCTGCAAGCCACTTTCAAACCGCCGTTGCACTGCCCGTCGTTGATGAGGGGCACAGGATGCGAACCCTTCGTTGCCTAGAGATAGGGCGATAATAACTACATCTGGTTGTTCTGGGGTGACAATTGAGGCAAATCGGGCGATGGTTCTGCTGACATTCGCCCCTACCTCCGATATATTTAAGAGTTGGTGTCCATACTTTTGCTGCAAAGCCTCCTCCAACAGCCAGACCCAACCTTTCAACAACCAGGCTTTATGACCAGAGGCGACGGAACTGCCAATAACTACAATTTTTAGTCCTTCAGACTCTTCCTTCAAAGGCATCTTAACAGCAGACTCTTCAATGTATCCAAATGGATAAGGCTGCAAATAACCGAATGCGCCATCATCAACAACAATAGTGCTGGACTCGTCAGTATCCCTCGGCACCCAACGGTTTAAACCTAAAGCTTCCCATTGCGCGTTGCCATTTGAATCAAGATGTATATATTTATATTCAACTCTCTGGCGATTAGCTGACTCCAAAGATGGCTGAATGTCGATTTCTGTGTCTGTCCACCATAAAGGATAGCGATCGCCATTTGTCCGCAGGTGGACACATCTCTTAATGTCCCACAATCCCAATTCAGGCGTAGAACCGACGATGCCGATGGATTCGCCTGTTTGAGTGGATGCACTTATCTGGAATCGATACATAGGTTTCTCCCTGACTTAGAGGTACGATACCAAACAGGAAGGTTGAATTCTCAAAACTGCTTTGACGATATCACATATAACTTTTAACAGCAATTCAAAATTCAAAACATTAGAAGATATTATACTGTTACTGTTTTATTAATATATTCTTAAAGGATATTTAAAAAGTCTAATTTATCATTACAAGCCCTAGCTACTTCTAGTCGTCAGTCAGTTGCAACTAGAGTGGCTTGTCGGATGCCCGTCTTCTCCTAAGTCTCCTAAAGAATATGCTACGCAAACAGTGCTGGCTCCCCAAGACACTAGCTCGGCTACACAGGCAAAACCCATATCCGTGGGTTAGAAACTTTTGATTTTTTGTTAGTCTACGGAGGTGGACGAGAGTTCGTGCGGAAATAGAGGTTTCAAAGCCTATCTTCCTGTAGACTAGGGTAAATAGGCGTACAAAAATATTTACAGTAGGGGTAGGTTGGGTTGAGGAACGAAATCCAACATTTTGTAGGGTTTGTTGGGTTTCGCAAAGCCTCAACCCAACCTACGAATATTTTTAACCGAGCCAGTATTAACACAAGTCTTTTGTCCTGCACCTTAGTTGCATCGACGTGCACCTTAGTTGCATCGACGTGCACCTTAGTTGCATCGACGTGCACCTTAGTTGCATCAACGTGCACCTTAGTTGCATCGACGTGCACCTTAGTTGCATCGACGTGCACCTTAGTTGCATCGACGTGCACCTTAGTTGCATCGACTTGCACCTTAGTTGCATCGACGTGCACCTTAGTTGCATCGACTTGCAAGAATTAACTTACCCTATGTTACGCAGTAACTCTAAAAGATTTGTGTGTACACGGTAGCCCTGTAAGGGAGAGGTGTGCACAAGGGTTAATAGCATACTTTGCGACTTTCTGCCGTCAATGTCAACTAATTTAAGTTTCCCAAATACTTAAAAATAGCTAGTTGCTAATTTCAAAACAATTAGTAACTAGCTATTTATCACAACCAACAATTAGCTGTTTCTAAGTTAGTGCTTCAGCACCACCAACAACCTCAAGGAGTTCTTGGGTAATTGCAGCTTGTCGGGCTTTGTTGTAAGAACGTGTGAGAGTATTAATCAATTCACCAGCGTTCTCACTGGCATTACTCATGGCTGTCATCCGCGCTGCTAGTTCACTAGCCGCCGATTCTTGCAGCGCCCGCAATAACTGGTTACTCAGATACAGGGGCAACAGAGCATCAAGAATCTGCACTGGGTCTTGCTCGAAAATCATGTCAGGAGCCAACGTGCGGACTGGCTTCGTCACCTTCTCCCGTTCGACTTCAAATTTACCGCCACGGGTTGTCAAGCGGAAGATTTCATCATCGGCTGCTTCTAGACCTTGCGGATCGAGGGGCAGTAAGGTTTGCACCACAGGACGGGAGCTAACCAAGGAAAGGAATTTGGTATAGATTAACTCGATGCGGTCAACTTTTTCCGAAAGGAATAAAGAAAGTAGTTGGTCAGCAATGTCATTGGCTTCCGCTGCGGTAGGGATTTGCTCTAAGCCGCTGTAGGTGGCATCAATGGGCTGATTGCGGCGTTGAAAGTATTGTGTAGCTTTGCGCCCAACGACTACAAATGTATAGTCAAAGCCTTCTGCCTTGATTTCCTTGGCGCGGTTTTCGGCACGACGGATGACGTTATTATTGTAACCGCCGCATAGTCCCCGATCGCCTGAAATAACCAACAGCCCAACTGACTTAACTTCGCGTTTTTTCAGCAGTGGTAGGTCTGCTTCTTCAAAGCGCAGACGGCTTTGTAAACTATACAATACTTGTGCCAAGCGATCGGCAAAGGGGCGAGTCGCTAGCACTTGTTCTTGCGCCCGACGCACTCTAGCTGCTGCAACTAGACGCATGGCTTCGGTGATTTTCTTGGTGTTTTTGACCGACTGAATGCGATCGCGTATTGCTTTTAGATTGGCCATAATTTTTTCCTTAGTAGTTAGTCATTTGTCCTTTGTCATTAGTCAGTAGTCATTAGCTCTATACCAATGACCAATGACTAATGACTAATGACTAATTACGCTGCTGCTTTGAAGGTCTTCTTATATTCGGTCAGTGCTTCCTTCAAGGCTGCTTCTTCTGTGTCACCTAATGCTTTGGAGGCTTGCACTGCTTGGGCATACTGAGGTTTACCAGTCTTTAAGTATTCCCGCAGTCCTTTGGTGAAGGTGGTTATTTGATTTACAGGGATGTCATCTAAATAACCATTAATACCTGCATACAAAATTGCCACTTGCTCATATACTGAGAGTGGCGAATTTTGGGGCTGCTTGAGGAGTTCGCGCAACCGTTGACCCCGTGCCAACTGGTCTTGAGTAGCTTTATCCAAGTCGGAAGCAAATTGAGCGAAGGCTTGCAGGTCGTCAAATTGGGCTAGTTCCAATTTAATCTTACCGGCAACTTTCTTCATTGCTTTGGTTTGAGCCGCAGAACCCACACGAGATACAGAAATACCAGGGTTTACAGCCGGACGGATACCAGCGTTAAACAAGTCAGAAGAGAGGAATATCTGACCATCGGTAATGGAAATTACGTTGGTGGGGATGTATGCCGAAACGTCACCAGCTTGGGTTTCGATGATTGGTAGGGCGGTCATACTGCCTTTACCTAATTCATCACTCAGCTTTGCGGCTCTTTCTAACAAACGGGAGTGAATGTAGAATACATCTCCAGGGTAAGCTTCGCGTCCGGGTGGACGACGTAGCAACAGGGACATTTGCCGATAAGCTTGGGCTTGCTTGGAAAGGTCATCATAAATTACCAAGGTAGCTTTACCCTTGTACATAAAGTACTCAGCAATACTTGCGCCTGTGTAGGGAGCGAGATATTGTAGGGTTGCTGGTTCACTGGCGCTAGCAAAGACGACGACGGTGTAATCCATTGCGCCTTTTTCTTGCAATGTCTGCACCACGTTAGCAACTGTAGAAGCTTTTTGACCGATGGCCACGTAGACACAAACTACATCTTCTGATTTTTGGTTGATGATGGTGTCGATAGCGATCGCAGTTTTACCGGTTTGGCGATCGCCAATAATCAATTCTCGCTGACCCCGACCGATGGGAATCATTGAGTCAATTGCTGTAATACCCGTTTGCATCGGTTCGTGTACAGACCGACGAGCAATAATACCGGGTGCTGGAGATTCAATCAAACGGCTTTCTGTGGACTTAATGTCTCCCTTGCCATCAATGGGAATACCCAAAGCGTTTACGACTCGTCCAATTAAGGCTTCTCCGACGGGTACTTGGGCAATTTTACCAGTGGCGGTTACAGAACTACCTTCTTGAATTTCCAGCCCTTCACCCATCAGCACCGCGCCCACGTTGTCTTCTTCTAAGTTCTGGGCGATGCCAATTGTGCCATCTTCAAATTCTAAGAGTTCCCCAGCCATAGCCTTTTCTAGACCATAGATCCGGGCAATACCGTCACCAACTTGTAGGACTGTACCAACGTTAGCAACTTTAACTTCTTGGTCGTATTGCTCGATTTGTTGTTGGATAATGCTGCTGATTTCGTCAGGTCTAATTGATATGCTCATGTGTCTAGCTGTTGAGTAATGAGTGCTGTTAGCGATAGCGGGGCGTTTAGCCCGTGCTGAGTTAAGAGTGATGAGTTAAAAATGCAAAAATTAGAAGTTAAAAGTCAAAATAAATTACTCTCCTAACTTGTACAGACGCGATTAATCGCGTCTCTCCTAACTCTTGTACAGACGCGATTAATCGCGTCTCTCCTAACTCCTGTACAGACGCGATTAATCGCGTCTCTCCTAACTCCTGTACAGACGCGATTAATCGCGTCTCTCCTATTAACCACTGGTTAAGCGCAATGAAAGGCGGCGTAACTGACCTCGTAAACTAGCGTCAATTACCTGCGAACCGACTTTAATAATCACACCACCAATTAACTCGTTGTCTACCTTGGTTTCTAGTTCTACCTGGCGAGCATTTGTGATCGCAATTACCTTTTGGATGATTGCTTGCTGTTGAGCTTCTGTGAGGGGAACGGCTGAAATTACTTCCGCTAATACGGTTTGATTCAGCTGCCGCAACAGCGCCAGATATTGTTGAAGAATTGGTTCCAAGAATGCAATGCGCCGTTTATCTACCAGTATTAGCAAAAAATTGCGTAAGTAGGGATTAGCGCCTTCACCAAGTATTTGGTTGATCAGAGCCTTTTTGCTCTCAGACTGAATAAACGGGTTGCCAAAGAAGTTTTGTAGCTGTTTGTCTGCTCTCAACAGGCCTAGGAAAGTCCGCGCTTCTTCCCCGAACTCTTCTGTCAAATTTTTTGATTGCGCTATTGACAAAAGTGCCTGTGCATAAGGCTGGGCTACTTTGACTGTCGCTACTTGACTGGTCATACATTGCCTCCGAGTTGTGCGATGCTGCGGTCAATTAAACTTTGTTGAGCATCGTCGGCAATTCCGCTTTTGAGTTGCGATTCGACTTTTTGCAATGCCAGTGTAGCAACTCGTTGCCGCAGTTGAGCGATCGCTCGCTCTGTTTCGCTGTTTAAATCTGCTGCTGCTGTTTGTCTCAAACGTTCTACGTCTTGCACTGCTTTCGCTAACAAAGCTTCTTTAGCCTTAATAGCGTTTTCTTCAGCAGATTGGCGGATGCGTTGTGCTTCTGCCTGAGATTGGGTCAACTGCTTTTGCGCTTGGGATAGGGCAACCTGTGCTTCTTTTAAGCGCCCTTCTGCTTCCTGAATTGCGGTGGCAATATTAGCTTGTCGCTCGTTCAGGATCTTGCTTAAAGCTTTACGTCCGAAGTAGAATAGTGCACCAACTAGAATCGCTAGATTGATGATATTGGTTTCAAATATGTCTAGGTTTAGACCGAAACCACCTTCTGCTGCGCCTTCTGCCATTTCAGAATGAACAGCGTTCGCTTCTGCGGCAAGTAATAAAAATGTCCCCATGATACTCATTTACAAGTGCGCTGCTCGCTTGCTAATACGTTGTATTTTCCCTTCTGGGAAATTAAGGTATCTTTCCCCAAAGGGAAATCAAGTATCTTTCCTCAAAGGGAGAAAGTGCCTTTTTTACACTTAATTAAGCGCTCTGGGACTAGCGCCCAGTTGCGCCTATGCTTTCAAGAGAACCAGTCTTGTTAGTTTATCTAACTGGAACTGACCCCAATAGTTTTTCTAGAATCTGCCGACTTAGAGCATCAACTCGTTGCTCTAAGGTACGCATAGCTTCCTGCTTTTGTTGCTCTATTTCAACAGCAGCTTGTTCTCGTTGAGACTGAGCTTCTTTTTGAGCCTCAGCGATTTTTTCGGCAGTAATTTTCTTAGCTTCTAGTTGAGCTGCTTCTACAGTAGCTTGCGATTGTCTGCGAGCGTCTGTAAGTTGCTGCTCATATTCAGTAGCTAAACGTTCAGCTTTCGCCAAGCGTTCCCGCGCATCAAGGGTATTAGTTCGGATATAATTATCGCGATCGTCTAGTGCCTTGGTCAGTGGCTTGTAGAAAATTACATTCAACAAAGCTGCTAATAGCAGGAATTGCAATGCCATGAAGGGCAAGGTAGCATCGAAATCAAACATTTCTCTCCTCTTTGGCTGGAGTAGCGGTTTTCATGGCTAGCAACATCATCCAACCTTTGATATTTTAGAGACCCATAGCCAACAAGGGTCAACTACGTTACAACTAATGCCCAAAATATTTAGATTGTAGAGGCGTGATGGTTCACGTCTCCACACTCACAAAAACTTTTAGGTCTTATCCTGCAAAGGGGTTAGCAAACAACAGTACCAAGGCAATAACCAGACCATAAATAGTCAGAGATTCCATGAAAGCCAAGGTTAATAGCAGAGTACCGCGAATTTTTCCTTCTGCTTCTGGTTGACGGGCAATACCTTCTACTGCTTGTCCAGCAGCATTACCTTGACCAATACCAGGCCCAATTGAAGCTAGACCAATTGCTAAAGCAGCAGAAAGAACTGAAGCAGCCTGCACTAATGGATCCATTTTGATTTTCCTTGGTTTGATTACAGAACTAACAAATGTACGTTAACGATTAGAAACGTGTTTTTCACGCTGCACCGAGTTCTTACCAATCGCTGTTGCGACGTTTTGAGCTTATACCGCTCGCTGGAACTGTGCTATCAACTGAAAAGCTTAATGCTCCTCATGCTCTTCTTCGCCATGTCCCTCTAGTGCCTCATGAATGTATGCTCCGGCTAGGGTAGCAAAAACCAGGGCTTGAATTGCACTGGTAAATAAACCCAAAGCCATTACGGGTAGTGGTACAAATAGAGGAACTAGCAGAACCAGCACCGCTACTACTAATTCATCCGCTAATATATTGCCAAATAGTCGGAAGCTTAGAGAGAGGGGCTTGGTGAAATCTTCGAGAATTGCGATCGGCAATAGAATGGGTGTTGGCTCTATGTATTTCTTAAAGTAGCCCAAACCCCGTTTGCTAAAACCCGCGTAAAAATACGCTAAAGAGGTCAGCAGTGCCAATGCAACAGTCGTATTGATGTCATTGGTGGGAGCCGCTAATTCACCCGCAGGTAGCTTGATGAGCTTCCAGGGAATTAAAGCCCCCGACCAGTTCGACACAAAAATAAACAGAAACAATGTGCCAATAAATGGCACCCAAGGGCGGTACTCTTTCTCACCAAGTTGGTTTTTTGCCAAATCCCGGATAAATTCTAGGGCGTATTCCATCAAAT
>Ga0209591_10000769_pt1 | contig 41068 bp, 18 predicted proteins | sample MAT01_FD_187207 | JGI IMG/M metagenome (GOLD analysis project Ga0209591, IMG submission 187207) | Freshwater microbial communities from Lake Fryxell liftoff mats and glacier meltwater in Antarctica - MAT-01 (SPAdes) (version 2) | ecosystem: Environmental > Aquatic > Freshwater > Ice > Liftoff...
GGTCCTCGGGTCACCTCCGTCGAGGATGCTCCCCTGCGGTCCTCACCGTCGCCTTGCCCTCCGGGCGCCTCGACCGCGATCATCGATCGACTTGTCCATTCGCGGGCCCTTACTGGCGGGCTGGAGGCTGGCGGGCGTGAGCCTCACGCTCGCCGCGCGCGCGATGCGAGCGTGGGATCACCTGGCGCGGGTGCCGAGCGGGTAGCCACTACATTTCACACATCGATCCTTCGGGTGAACTGGCCGACTAGTGATCTGTGCCGTTCAAGAAGTCCGCCGTGCTCTCGCTGCTCGTCGCCGCGGTGAGCGCGCCTGCGCAGGCCGCGCCCACCTGTCCCGTGACCTCGCCGGTCACCGCCTGGACCGGTGCCACCCTCGAGACCGGCACCACCCGCAGCGGCGTCGCCTACGACGGCGCCGGCCAGCGGCTCCAGCTGCAGCCCGCGGCCGGCTACTTCTCGTCGACCTCGCTCGGCATCACCGACAAGACGGTCTACGCAGCTACGGCCGATTTCGATCAGGACGGCTGGGCCGACTTCGCCGGCGCCGGCGAGTCGACTGGCTTTCTCCGAGTCTACGAGAACCACACCTACGAGAACCCCGCGCCCGATTGGAACCAGCCGACCGCGCTGCGCGCGCCCAACTTCGTCGTCGCGCGCCAGCTGGTCGCCAACACCAACAGCGCCGGTACCCGCCCGGTCGCGGCCGGTGACTTCGACGGCAACGGCTGGCCCGACGTCTTCAACATGACCGGCTCGATGGGCGCTCGGCCCACCGCGGCCCAGCTCTACCTCAACCGCGCCGTGAACGACGCCAGCGGCTTTCCGCAGTTCCAGGCCGGCTACACCCCGTTCGCCAGTGGCACCACCGTCGCCGATCTCGGCTACCAGAGCTCGGGCGGCTCGAGCTTGCAGGTGCTCGACTTCAACGGCGACCGCAAGCTCGACCTCCTGGTCGGCAGCGGCGAGGGCACGGGCGTCATCCGCGTCTTCCTCAACACCTGCACGCTGGTGGCGAACCCGGTGAACCCGCCGGCCGCGCCGGCGCCGCTGCCGTGTAGCAACGCGCCGACCTTCACCTTCGCGTCCACGCTCATCGCCAACCTCGGCTTCACCGGCACCGGCCGCCTGCCGGTGTTCGGCTACGTCGACGTCGACGGTGACGGCGTGCGCGATCTGGTCGCGGGCGCGCCCAGCTGCTGCTCCACCGCGGCGCAGCGCCTGCGCCTGTGGAAGGGCCTCGTCGGCGGCGGCCTGTCGACGACGCCCCAGGCGATCACGTTCCAGGGCGCGGCGACCGTCGTGCTCGTCGAGGACTTCTCGGGCGACGGCAAGCCCGACCTGTTCGTCGGCATCGACAACTGGAACTACAACCCCAACCGCGGCGGCGACTCGTTCTTTTGGACCAACAACGGCACGCCGACGCCGTACAGCACCACGCCGGCCAAGCTCACCTCGTACAACTATCCGACGTTTTACGACTACGACGTCGGCTTCGCGTTCGACTACGACCACGACCCGTCGGGCACGCTCGACATGATGATCGCCGACGGCAACCACTCGTCGAGCTTCTACATCCAAGCCAACCGCGTGGTGCCGCAGTACGTGGCGTGTGGCGACGCCGCCTCGGGCGTCATCGAGCCCCAGGTCGCCGCCAACGGCGAGGCGGTGGTGACCGGCGCTCGGATCACGCCGACCGCGACGCTCAACGGCGGCACGATCACGTACTACCTGTCCAACGAGGACCCGCCCAACTGGGTCGCGGCGACGCCGTGCGCGGGCAGCAGCACCGACCTGTGCGCGACCTTCCCCAAGCCGGTCGGTCGGCAGGTCCGGTGGAAGGCGACGATGTGCTCGAACAACGCGCGCACCACGACGCCGGTCTTGACCCGGGTCGGTATGAAGTTCGACTACACGCCGGCCCGCGACTACTTCCGCGCCGGCGTGGTGCTCAACGACGGGGTCGCGTACCTCGGCGGCTTCCGCCAGCCCGGCGACCGCGGCCACCTGTTCGCCCTCGACGCCGGCCTGACCCAGACCTACTGGGACGCCGCCACCGCGATCGACGCGGCCAACGACAGCAACCGGAAGATCTACACCAGCGACGCGACCGCGACGACCCGCGTCGACTTCACGACCGCCAACGCGAGCAGCGCCGCGCTCATCGCCGCGCTCAACGCCGGCAGCGCGGCCCAGGCCGCGTCGGTCGTGGCGTGGGCGCGCAGCAAGCGCTTCGGCGTCGGCAACACCGGCATCGAGTCGAGTCGCCTCGGCGCGATCGAGACCTCGACGCCGGCCGTGCTGACGCCGCCGGGCGCGCCGGTGTGGTTCACCAACGCCTCGCTCGCCGATCGCACGCGCTTCCAGACCTACCAGAACGCCCACAAGGCCCGGCCCACGCTGGTGCTGTTCGGCTCGAAGGACGGGATGATCCACGCGATCCGCACCGTGCCGTCGGCGATCAGCACCGCGCCCAGCGGCACCGAAGCCTGGGCCTTCGTGCCGCCCAAGGTCGCGGCCGGCATGCTCACCGACTACACCAACAGCCTCGCCACCGGCACGACCAGCGTCGCGTCGTATCCCGACGGCTCGCCGACCCTCGCCGACTACAAGCGCCTCGACGGCAGCTACGGCACGGTCGCGATCGTCGCCGGCGGCAACGGTGGCAAGAGCCTGGTCGCCCTCGACGTGACCAACACGATCACGACCGGCGGCGCGGTCGTCGGGCCCACGCCGCTTTGGACCGTGACGCCGGGCGAGGCCGACGCCGGCCAGGCCTTCTCGAAGCCGGCGGTCGCGCGCGTGAAGATCAACGACCGCGAGCGCTTCGTCGCGATCGCGGCGACCGGCGTGGCTCGCGACAACCCGGCCGCGCCCTTCACCAAGGGCCGCCTGGTGACCGCCTACGACGTCGCGACTGGCGCGCTGCTGTGGAAGTTCCAGGCCCAGTGCGCGGTGACCAGCGACATCTCGGTCTTCGAGACCGACGATCCTCTCGAGCCGGGCGCGCCTCGCCTCGACGGCTACATCGACCGCGCCGTGTTCGCCGATGCCTGCGGCTACGTCTACAAGCTCGTGCCCGGCGTCGACCGCGCCGGCGGCTGGAACGTCAACCGCGACCTGGGGGCGATCGCCGTCGCGGCCGCCGGCACCGAGCCGGTGCCGCAGTACGCGCTGTTCTCGACGCTGGCGACCTCGGGCGCGCTGGGCCGCACCAGCGCCATCGGTGGCACCCTCGCGGTCCGCGCCGACAACTCCGAGCGCATGGTGCTGTTCTTTGGCACCGGCGGCGTCGAGAGCCAGGCCGTCGGGCAGGCCAACGAGTTCTACGCGGTGTACGCCGACACCGGCGCGGTCCGCTCGAAGGTCGCGGGCAGCTGCACATCGTCGGGCTGCGAGAAGTTCTACGGCGGTGTGGTCACCACGTCGGAGCAGGTCGTGTTCACCCGCACCGTCGACCCCACGGTCGGCACCTCGACGTGCGATCTCGGCTCGACGACGATCCAGGCCTTCGCGCTCAACGCGACCAGCGGCGGCGACTTCGTCACCGACTTCACGCAGACCACCGGCTCGGCGGTCATGGGCGCGCTGTACGGCGACGCCGGGGCCATCTACTTCGCGATGCTGTCGGGCGGCGTCTCGCGCATCGGGACGCCGCGCGCCGCGACCGCCGGCACCGACACCCGCGCCCCCACCAACGCCCCCACGCCGACCGGCGCGCTCACGACCAGCGAGGCGCTCGTGCTCATGGGCTGGATCCAGAACTACTGAGGCGCGGCCTTCTGGACGATCGCCGCGTTGATCGCCTGCCACTCGGGATGGGCCTCGGCGACGGCGAGGGCGTCGCGCCAGCCGAACCCGCGGTCGCCCAGCGCGTCGAACAAGTGGCGGATCACGATCGCGTCCTCGGGCGTGTCGAGGGTCCAGCGGTGGTGCGAGTAGTCGGCCTCGCAGGCCAGCGTGGCCAGGCGAAACCGCTCCGGGTGCCGGTACACGTAGGGCGTGACGTGCTCGCGCTTGCCGGGGTCGCTGTCCTCGCGCCAGGCTCGCGCCAGCACGTCGAAGCCCAGCACCTCGGCGCTGATGCCCAGCGGGAACGTCGCGCGCGGATACGACGTGCTCGCGTAGTCGGCGCCCTCGGCGCGATAGACCGCGATCAGCGCGGCGATCACCGCCGGATCGGTGAGCGGACAATCGCTGGTGATGCGCACGACGTCGGTCGGCGCCAGCGGGCGCGCGGCCTGGTAGTAGCGGTCGAGGACGTCGTCCTCGCTGCCCCGATAGTGGCGCCAACCCCGCTCGCGGCACACCTGCGCGAGGACGTCGTCGCCGGGGGCGGTGGTCGTCGCGATCACGACCTCGTCGACCGCGGGGCAGGCCCGGGTCCGCTCGACGCAGTGGTCGAGCGCGGTCTTGCCGGCGAAGCGCTCGAGCACCTTGCCGGGCAGCCGGGTGCTGCCCATGCGGGCCTGGATGATCGCGACGGTCGTCATGCGGCATTGTCGCCGCGGCCCGGCGCGCCGACAATGGCAGCGTGATCCACACCGATGCGTTCGTCGGCCGCCGCACGTCGATCGAGCGCACGCTGGTGTGCGCGATGCAGGGCCAGTTTCCGGTGCTGGCGCGCGGCCCCGCCGACGAGCTCGCGGTCGTGTTCCGCACCGGCGCCGCCCACTACGGCCGGGGTGGCACGCTGGCGACCGCCTACTCCGTCGACGGTGGCCGCCAGTGGTCCGATCCGGTCGAGGTCGCCGCGCGGGGCGACGACGTCCGCAATCCCGCGCTCGGCGTCTTGGCCGACGGCCGCTGGGTGCTCGCGTACTGGCAGGCTGGCATGCATTGCTATCCTTTGCCCGAACAGCGCTGGAAGCTGCCGGCCGGCGCGGGCGCGCCCGATCTGTTCGTGATCGCCAGTGGCGATCGGGGCCGGACCTGGACCCCGCCGCGCCCGCAGCGCAGCGAGCTGCTGGCGTGGTGCTCGCCGTTCGGGCGCATCGTGGCGGGTCCCGACGGGGGCTTGCTCATGCCCGGCTACGGCCCACCGCGCGGGGCGACCGCGCCATTCGACGCGATCGTGCGGCGCAGCCACGACGATGGCGCGACCTGGGGTGACGAGTCGCGGGTCTTGGCCGACGCCAGCGAATTGTCGCTGTGCTGGATGGGCGATCGGCTGCTGGGTGCGGTGCGGCGCGGCGACGGCAGCACCGCGATCGTGGTCAGTCGGGACGGCGGCCATTCGTGGAGCGAGCCACGCTCGGTGACCCGCACGGGCGAGCATCCGGCGGATCTGTGCGTGTTGCGAGAGAGCGGTCAGCTCTTGCTCAGCTTCGGGCGCCGGCGCCGACCGCTGGGCTGCGGCGCGCTGCGCAGCACCGATGGCGGCGTCACCTGGGACCGGGCGCGCGAGGTCGTGCTGGCCGGCGACGGGATTGGCAATGACGTCGGCTATCCCTCGACGGTGCAGCTGGCCGGCGGCGCCCTGGTGACGGTCGTGTACTTTGCGCGCGGCAGCGCGGCCTCCGAGCCGGTCGACGGCTGGGGCGAGACGTCCTGCCAGGCGCTGCACTGGGATGAGTCACTGTTCGGCGGGTGACCGCCGGTGCGGCGCGGCGGGACGGTCCGGTGTCGTCGCCGCCATCGTCGTCGGCCCATGGATGGATGCGGTCGCGTGCGTTGACGCCTGCGAGCGGCGGTGGCGCGGGCGTACGATGGCGCGATGACGCTGCTCGCCGGCTCGCCGTTCCGGATCGCGATCGAGGGCTTTCGCGCGGGCGACCCGACCCAGCGCGCCGCGGCCGAGCAGGCGCTGCGCTCGATCACCAAGCCGTACTGGGAGGCGCCGACCCCGGTCGATGAGGGGATCGCGCTCGAGGTGCTCGAGGCGGCCTTCGGCCTGGCCAGCTCGAAGGATGCCGGCGCGCTGGTGTTTCCGCTCATCGGCTCGGCGCATCCGTCGCTGCTCGCGATGATCGCGGCACGCTTCGCGGCCGTCGAGGAGCCGCTGCGACTGGCCCTGTTGACGGTGGTCGCGTCGTCGCCGACGCGGGCGGCGGCGGCGCTGTTCGCGACGCTGGTCGGACAGCAGGGCTGGCCCACGCGCACCTACCCGCGGCTCTTCACCGAGCTCGGCCAGCACGCCCGGCACGGCGACCTGTTGTTTCCGGCGATCCTCGACGCCGCGGGCGTGCCGGTGCTCGACGCCGGCAACCTGCTGCTGATCGCGCTGCGCGGCGGTGGCCTCGATCCGGCGCAGGTCGCGGGCTCGGCGTTCGTGTCCGGCCTGGCGGCGCGCATCGACGCGCTGGCCGCGACCGCGGCGGCCCCCACCGACGACGAGATGCCGCGGCTCGCGCTCGCGCTCGATCTGGCTGGCTTCGTCGGCGGTGACGACGTGGTCGCGGCGCTCGACCGCGCGCTCACGGTGCCGGTGAGCTGGCCCGCGGCGTTCGCGGTGGCGTCGTCGCTGCGGCGGGGTCGGCCTGTCGACGACGAGGTCATCGCGCGCGTCGCCGGCGACCACGCGACCCGCGCGACGCTCTACGCGCTCTTGCGCGAGCAAGGCCCAGCGGCGGTCGCGCGCATGCCGGCCGCGACCCGCACTCGCGATGCGTTCGCCGCCGCGGACATGGTGGGCTGGCTCGCGCACCCCGGCGAGTTGGGTCAGCCGCCCGATCGGCTCGAGCAGATGGCGATCTTCGGGGCCAAGCGCGGCGCGGCCGACGTGGTCCTGTACGTCTGGCGCTTCCAACTGGGCGACGCGCCCTGGAAGGCCAGCGTCAGTGGGCCATACAGCGCCAATCCGCCCGAAGGGCCCATTCACGGAAATTCCACGTTCTCGCGTTTCGAAGCCTGGGACGCCCAGTCGGCCGAGGCCCACGCCGGGGCGATCCTCGACACCCTCGACGCCTGGGCTGCGGACCGCGCGGCTCGGGCCCGCCCGGCGCCGTGGCGCGTCGACTACGCCGACGGCGCCGCCAACGCCTATCGGGTCTGGCAGGACGCCGCGGAGACTGACGTGCTTCTGGAGTACGTGCCAGTCACGCCGGAGCGCAGCTCGAGCGGGACGTACAGCGGGGGACCGCCTCGGGCCGGGCGATTCGCGCCCCGCGATCTGCGGATCGACGAGCTGTGGGGGCGGATCGACGCGCTGGCTGCCGAGGCCACCGCCGCGGGGGCCGCCGCCGCCGGGCCGCGGACCAAGGGCACCGGCGCGTTCACGGTCACCACACCGTCCGGGGACCGGACGTTCATCGTGGCTACTGGCGAACCGCTGGAGGAGCTGGACAAGTTCCTGGCCACGCTCGGTGGCGCGCTCATCGCGTAGCGCGCGGCGCGACGCCACGGCGATGCTAGGGTGCGCCCCCATGAACCGAACCGTTTTCGTCCTGGCCTCGCTCGCGCTCGCGACCGGCGCCTGCAAGAAGTCCGAGCAGGCGGCGCCCAAGGCTGAGCCCACCACGGCGCCGGCTGCCCCCGACCAGGGCCCGGCCACCCCGCCGGTCGTCGACGCCGAGGCCGCGGCCGCCGCCAAGAACCTCGCCGATATCAAAGCCGCGCTCGACCGCAACCAGGCCGCGTTCGGCAAGGAGGCCGCGCGCTGGACGCCCGAGCTGGAGGCCAAGGTCGTCGCGCTCCGCGACGGCACCTACCAGACCGCCGACGACGCCATCGTCGCGATCCTGGCCAGCGAGCACCGCACGCCCGGCAACGCCGACCGCGACCAGTACCGCCACCCGCGCGAGACGCTCGCGTTCGTCGGCATCACGCCGACCTCGAACGTGGTCGAGCTGGGCGCCGGCGCCGGCTGGTACACCGAGCTCCTGGCGCCGCTGCTGGCCAAGGGTGGTTCGCTCACCGCGGTCGGCCCCGACCCGGCCGGCCCCGCCGACAAGATGTCGACCGTCTACGGCAAGCGCCTCGAGAAGATGCTCACCAAGTCGCCGGGCCTGTTCGGCGCGGTGAAGCGCGTCGCGATCACGCCGCCCGGAGCGCTGACCCTGGGCCCGGCCGGCTCGGCCGACGTGGTCATCGCGTTCCGCGAGATGCACAACTGGGTCGAGGACAAGAACCTGGACGCCTACCTCGCCGCGATCAACGCGGTGCTGAAGGACGGCGGCACGTTCGCGCTCGAGGAGCACCGCTCCAAGCCCGACACCAAGGTCGAGGACGCCGCGCTCCTGGGCTACTTGCCCGAGGCGTGGGTCATCGCGCAGGTCACCGCCGCCGGCTTCGACCTCGCCGGTCAGTCGGAGATCAACGCCAATCCCAAGGACACCAAGGACTACAAGGAAGGCGTCTGGGCCCTGCCGCCCGCGCTCCGCAACGGCGAGGTCGACCGCGCGAAGTACGTCGAGATCGGCGAGAGCGACCGCATGACGCTCAAGTTCACCAAGCGCCCAGCTGGCAAGTAGCCGCTCGACCAAGACGGTCAGTCGCCCGGGCGGTCGCGCCAGATATAGGCGTAGAGGTTGCGGAGCTGGCCGAGCTGGATGGCCTCGCGCTCGAGGGCGTCGCGGGTGGCGCCGGCGCGGGCGGAGGCGCGGGCCAAGGAGTGCTGGTCGAAGCGCTCGAAGAAGCGGGTCCGGGCGTCGACGAGCGGGAGGAACATGGCCGCGAAGTGCTCGGGCGCGAAGCTGGACAAGCCGCGCGCGGCGGTGGCGAGGCGGCCGTCGCGGGTGACCAGCGGCCAGGCCCGGGCGGCGCAGGCGGCGGCGAGGTCGGCGCGCGACGACACCCCGGGCGCGAGCGTGGTCGCGGTCCAGGCCGGGCACACCCGCGGGCGGACGAAGGCGGACCAGCCGGCGAGCCAGGCGGCGCCCCAGGTGCCGAGGCGCGCGCTGCGGACCGGCTGGCGTTGGCTCGCGGTCGTGGTGGTGACGTCGTCGAGCGCCATCGCCAGCCACAGCGAGCCGCGGACGCGCAGGCAGTGATCCTCGGGCGTCCCGGCCAGGTCGTGGCGCAGCGCGACGCCGTCGAGCGCGCGGCGCTGGTCGACGACGGCGAGGATGTCGTCGATCAGGTCGGCGTCGACGAACAGCGTGGGCTCGGCCATGGCGCGGAGTCTCTACCGACCGCGCGCGGGGCGCCAGGTCAGTGGGCGCATCAGGGCCGCCAGCTCACCGACGCAAAGACCCGCTGGTCGGGCGTGCCGACCGCGTTGACCACGCCGGCCGACGCGCCAGCGCCGACGACGACCTGGGGCGTGAGCCGGTAGTGCGCGCCCAGGCCGACCTCGGTCGGGTTGCCAGTCGAGGTGCCGCTCACCAGCGGCGTCGCGCCGATGACCTCGGGGCCGATCAGCAGCCGACCGTCGAGCACGCGGGTCCCGACGCTGGCCGCGTAGCGCAGCTCGCTGCCGAAGCTCAGGCCGCCCAGCGAGGTCTCGCGCCGCACCAAGGCACCCACGGCGGCGGCGTACTCGACGCGGCCCACCGTGCCGGCGACCATCGCGCGCGGCTCGACGCCGAGCTCGCCGTCGCTCATGTAGTTGGTGCGCGAGCCGCTGGGCGTCGCCACCCGGACGCCGACCGCCAGCCGCAGCGGGGCGCGCGGGCCGCCCACGACGCGCACGTCACCGGCGAGCAGGATGTCGCCGAAGGCGAAGCGCGGCCCGGCCAGCGGCATGCCGTTGAAGGTCGCGTCGTCACCGTCCTGGTAGATCGCCATGGGCACGGTCGCGGCCAGGCGGACGCGCTCGAACAGCGTGACGCTGGCACCGGCCTGCGCGACCAGCGAGTCGTCGACGATGACGGTGCGCTCCATGCCGTCGCTGTCGTAGGCGACCAGCGGCCGGTGCGCGTAGCCCCAGGTGGTCGCCAGCGCGACCTCGGCGTGGCCGTCAAAGGACAGCGAGTCGGTCGCGAACCACGCGCTGTCAGCGGCCGCGGCATGGAAGCGATCGATCGCGCGAGTTCCGGTGTCCTGGGCGGTCGCCGAGGCGGCGTGCAGCACGACGACCGCGGCGACCGCCACCGGCACCATCAGGCGGGCGGCGCGACGCGGCCGCAGCGCGGCGAGCAGCGCCAGCACGATGAGCAGCATGCCGGCGCCGGCACCCGGACCCGCGCTGCAGCCGATCGAGCCCGACAGCGAGCCGCTGTCCGGCAGGCCGCCGACCGCGAGCTCGGGCGACCGGCTCCCGGCGTACGAGCCCTGGGCCGCGTAGCGCGCGGTCAGGTGATGCTCGCCGAGCGTGCCCAGCGGCAACACGATGTGCGCGGTGCCGTCGGTGAGCGTGGCGCTGCCCACGAGCTGGCCATCGGCGAGCAGGTCGACCGAGCCGGTCGGCACGCCGAGCGTGCCGGTCACGACGATGGTCACGGTCACCGGCTGATCGACGGCGCTGTCGGCGGGCGCGGTGGCCACCGTCTGCGTCGGGATGGCCTCGATGAACATCGCGGCGCTGGCCGCGCTCGACGCGCCCTCGGCGTGGGCGCTGACCGTGAGCGCGCCGACCACCGCCATCGCGCGCAGGTCGATGGCGACCTCGCCCAGCGCGTCGGAGCGCGCCGGCGTCGCGGTCATCATCACGGTCGCGCCGTCGGTGGGCAGCACGATGTCGAGCGCGAGGTCGGGCACCGGGTTGCCGAGCCCGTCGATGACCCGGAAGACCACCGGCTGTGCGAACCCGGCCGTGGCGAGCGTGCGCTGGCCGCCGCCGCGGACCACGACCACGCTGCCGGGCGCCGCCGCGGTGTTGGTGAGCGCGAACCGCACCGGCGCGGTGATGCCGTCGACGGTGGCGGTGACGTCGTAGCGGCCGGCGAGGTCGTCGGCGATCGCGAGGACCTCGGCGCCGCCGTCGAGGCCGGTAGTGGCGCTGGCCGCCGACAGCTCGGCGCCCGGCGTGCTCGGGCCGGCGTAGGTGACGCGCACGTCGGGCACGTGGTTGCCGAAGGCGTCGTCGACGACGAGGGCGAGCGGGGCGGCGAAGGCGCGCTGCACCTGGGTGGCCTGCGGCGTCGCGCCGGAGCGGACGGTGATGGTGACCGGCGCGCCGGCGCGGTTGGTGAGCGCGAAGGCGGCCGGGGCGGCTCCCTCGGCCGACGACGCGATGACCCGGTAGCCGCCGGTGACGGTGCCCGCGGTGATCGCGGTGGTCGCCACGCCGTCGTCGTCGGTGACGGTGCTGGCGGTCGCGGCGCTCGCGCTGGCGCCGACCGACGGCACCGCGAAGCTCACGGTCTCGCCGGCGACCGGGTTGCCGAACTCGTCGGTGACGCGGGCGACCAGCGGGTCGGCGAAGGCGGTGTCGACGACCGCGGTCTGCCCGTCACCGCTGCGCGCGGTGATGGTGTGGGCCGGGCCCGGGGTGTTGGTCAGCGCGAAGCGCGCCGGGTCGGTGACGCCGCCGACGCGGGCCGTCACGTCATAGGTGCCGATTTCATTTCCCGCGCTGACCGAGGCCGTGGCGTATCCCTCGGAGTCGGTGCTGGCGGTGGCGTCAGCCGGCGTGGCGGTGGCACCGCTGGTGGGCGCGGCGTAGGTGACGATGGCGTCGGGCACCGGGTTGTCGAAGCGGTCGCTGACGCGCGCCACCAAGGCGTGGGCGTAGGGGGTGGCGACCTGGGCACGCTGCGGCGTCGAGGTATCGGTCGCGACGATGGCGGCCGGCGCGCCCGGCGTGTTGCGCAGCGCGAAGCTGACCGGGGCCGCCGCACCCGTGACCCGCGCGGTCACGACGTGGGCGCCGCTGATCCGGCTGGCGTGGGCGCTCACCGAGGCCAGGCCGTCGACGTCGGTGGCCACGCGGCCGGCCGACAGCACCGCGGTGACGTCATCGGTGGACGCGGTGAAGTCGACCGCGGCGTTGGGCACCGGGTTGCCGTCGGCGTCGGTGACGACCAGCGACAGCAGCTCGGCGAAGTCGGTGTCGACCTCGGTGGCCTGGGCGTCGCCGTCGATGGCGGCCAGCGTCGCGGGCGCGCCGGCGAGGTTGGTGAGCGCGAACTGGGCCGGGTCGGCGACGCCGTCGACGGTCGCGTTGGCCACGTAGGCGCCGGCGCCCGAGCTGGCGGTGGCGATCACGGCGGCGTGGCCGTCGGCGTCGGTCTGCGCGGTCGCCGACGCGAAGGTCGTGGTGGCGCGGCTGGTGGGCGCGTCGTAGCGCACGGTCGCGTCAGGGGTCGGATTGCCGAAGCGATCCTCGACGAGGACGGCCAGCGGTTCGACGAACGCGGTCAGCACCTGGGTGGCCTGAGGCGAGCTGGTGAGCGCGGCCGAGACTCGGGCCGGCAGGTCGGCGCGGTTGGTCAGGTGGAAGATCGCCGGGGTGCCGACGCCGATCGCGGCGGTCACCTCGTAGGCGCCGGCGAGCTGGCTCGCGGTCGCGCCGACCTCGGCCTGGCCCAGCGCGTCGGTGGTGGCGAGCGCGGCGTCGAGCGCGGCGGTGCGCGCGCCGGCCGGGGCCGCGAACGCGACGGTCACGCCGGGCGCCGGGTTGCCGGCGTGGTCGCGCACCACGACGGTGAGCGGCGCGGCGAAGCCGGTGGCGACGACGGTGTCCTGGGGGTCGCCGCTCACGACGGTGACGGTCGCCGGGGCGGCCGGCGTGTTGGTGAGCTGGAACCGCGCGGGCGTCGACGCGCCGGTGACGGTGGCGACGACCTGGTACTCGCCGGTGCGCGAGCCCGCGGTCGCGGTCGTGCTGGCGAGGCCATCGTCGTCGGTGGTCGCGGTCGCGTCGACGGTCGCGGTCGCGCCGGTGGCCGGGGCCACGAACTGCACGGTCGCGTTGGGGACCGGGTTGCCGTGGGCATCCTCGACCAGGACCTGGAGCGCGCGGCCGAACGTGGTCTCGACCACGGCGCGCTGAGCGTCGCCATCGACGAGCGAGATCGCCGCCGGCGCTCCGGCCCGGTTGGTGAGGTTGACGGTGACGCTGCCAGCGCCCGCGACGCTGATGGTCGCGGCGTAGCTGCCAGCGGTAGTACCGGCGGTCGCGGTGAACGCGATCCGGCCGGCGTCGTCGGTGACCGTCGGGCCGGCCAGGCTGGCGCTGGCGCCGCTGCTCGGCGTGGCGCTGGTGATGGTCGCGCCCGGGACCGGGTTGCCGAAGGCGTCGGTGACCTCGACGACCAGCGGCGCGGTGAACTGCTCGGTGACCGTGGCGCGCTGGTCGGCGCCCGAGATCACGGCGAGGTGAGCCGGCGCGCCGGGGTCGTTGGTGAGCGCGAAGCTGATCTGATCACCGGGGATCGACGCGGTGACCGCGTACGCGCCGGTGACGGTGCCAGCGGTGGCGGGCACGCTGACCCGGCCGCTGTCGTCGGTGCTGGCGCTGCCCGCGACCACCGCGCCGGCGCCGGTGGCGGGCGCGGTGAAGGTGACGGTGGCGCCGGCGACGAGGTTGCCATGGAGGTCGCGCACGGTGGCGACCAGCGGGGCCGCGAAGGCGGTCGCGACCACGGCGTGCTGGGCATCACCGCTGGTGACGGCGATCGTGGCCGCCATGCCTGCGGTGTTGCTCAGAATGAAACTGGCAGAGAACGTGCCGATGCTGGCGATGACGGTGTAGCTGCCCGCGGTCGCACCGGCCTGCACGGTCGCGACGGCCAGGCCGGCGCTGGTGGTGGTGACCTCGGCCTCGTCGAGGATCGCGGTCGCGCCGGTGCTGGGCGCGGCGAAGTGAACGACCGCGTCGGGGACCACGTTGCCGTGGCTGTCGACGACGCGCGCGGTGAGCGGCAGGGCGAAGGCGGTGTCGACGACCGCGGTCTGCTCGCTGCCGGCGACCAGGCTGATGCCGGCCGGCGCGCCGGCGTCGTTGGTCAGGCGGAACGCCACCGGCGTCACGCCGCTGATCGTCGCGCTGACGGTGTAGCTGCCGGTGACGGTGCCGGCGACGGCGGTGGTCGAGGCCTCACCGGTGGCGCCGGTGGTCGCGCTGGCGGTGACCAGGGCGGTGGCGCCGCTGGTCGGCGCGCTGAACGCGACGACCGCGTCGGGGACGAGGTTGCCGTGGGAATCGCGGGCCTGGACCACCAGGGGAGCAAAGGCGAGGTCGACCGCGACGTGCTGGTCGTCGCCGCTGACGACCGCGAGGGTCGCGGCGGCGCCCGCGGTGAGGGTGATGTCGAACGACTGCGCGGCGGTGCCGGGCGCGCTCGCGGTGATGGCGAACGAACCGGCGACCGCGCCAGCGGTGGCGGTGATGCTGGCCCGCCCGCTGGCGTCGGTGGTGACGCTGGTCGCGCTGAGGGCGGCGGTCGAGCCCGAGGCGGGCGCCGCGAAGCCGACCGAGACGCCGGGTACCAGGTTGCCGAAGGCGTCGGTGACCTCGACGGTGAGCGTGCCGATCGGCGCGTCGACGGTCGCGGTGCGGGTCGACGCGCCGACGATGGCCATCGTCGTGGCGGGCCCGGCGGTGTTGGTGAGCGCGACGGTCACGCTGCCGGCGCCGGTGACGGCCGCGCCGATGCTGTAGTCACCGGCGGTCGAGCCGGCGGTGGCGGTGATCGAGAGGCGGCCGCTGGCGTCGGTGACGCCGGCGCTGGCCAGGGTCGCGCTCGCGCCGGTGGCTGGCGACGAGGTGGTGACGGTCGCGCCGGGGACCGCATTGCCGAAGGCGTCGGTCACCGCGAGGACGATGGGGGCGCCGAACTCGGTCGCCACGGTGGCGCGCTGGTCGGCGCCCGAGACGACCGTGACGCTGGCCGCCGCCGCCGGGTCGTTGCCGAGGGAGAAGTCGGCCTGGGCGCCGGGGATCGACGCGGTCACGAGGTAGTCGCCGGTGACGGTGCCGGCGGTGGCCGACACCGTGACCCGGCCGTCGCTGGCGCTGGTCGCGGTCGCCGCGACGGTGGCGCGGGCGCCGGTGGCGGGCGCGGTGAAGGTGACGGTGGCGCCGGTGACGAGGTTGCCATGGAGGTCGCGCACGGTGGCGACCAGCGGGGCCGCGAAGGTGGTCGCGACCACGGCGTGCTGGGCATCACCGCTGGTGACGGCGATCGTGGTCGCCGCGCCTGCGGTGTTGGTCAGAATGAAACTGGCAGAGAACGCGCCGACGCTGGCGATGACGGTGTAGCTGCCCGCGGTCGCGCCGGCCTGCGCCAGCGCTGACGCCTGGCCGGTGCTCGACGTGGTGGCGGTCGCGCCGGTGAGCGTCGCGGTCGCGCCGCTGGTCGGCGCCGAGAACTGCACGGTCGCGCCGGAGACCAGGTTGCCGTGGCTGTCGACGACCCGCACGACCAGCGGCTGTCCAAAGGCGGCGTCGACGACGGCGCTCTGCGGCGTGCCGCTCACGACGCTGATGGCGGCCGGCGCGCCGGGATCGTTGCGGAGCGCGAAGCCGACCGAGGTCAAGCCAGTGGCCGAGGCGGTGACGCTGTACGTCCCGGCGACCGCGCCGGCGACCGCGCTGGTCGAGGCCTGACCGGTGGCGCCGGTGGTCGCGCTGGCGGTGACCGCCGCGGTCGCGCCGAGGGCCGGCGCGGTGAACCCGACGGCCGCGCCCGCCACCGGGTTGCCGAAGGTGTCACGGACCTCGACCACCAGCGGCTGTCCGAAGGTCGCGTCGACGACCGCGCTCTGCGGCGTGCCGCTGACCACGGTCAGCGCCGCGGCGGCGCCGGCGGTGATGGTGATGGCGAACGCCTGCGAGGACGTGCCGGTGGCGCTGGCGGTGATCGCGAAGGCGCCGGCGACCGTGCCGGCGGTGGCGGTGATGCTCGCGCGACCGTTGCTGGCGGTGGTGACGCTGGCCGAGCTGAGGGTGGCGGTCGACCCCGAGGCGGGCGCCGCGAAGCCGACCGACACGCCGGGCACCGGGTTGCCAAAGGCGTCGGTGACCGCGACCGTGAACGTGCCGAGCGAGCCGCCCGCCGACGCGCTGCGGGTGGTCGGGGCCAGGAGCGTCAACGTGGCCGGCGCGCCCGCGAGGTTGGTGAGCGCGAAGCTAGCCGGGGTGGCGACGCCGACGACCGCGGCGGTGATCGAGTAGCTACCAGCGACGGTGTTGGCGGTGGCCGCCATGCTGACCTGGCCGCTGGCGTCGGTGATGGCGGTCGCCGCGGCGAGGGTCGCCGTCGCGCCCGTGGTGGGGCGGGTGAAGGTCACGGTCACGCCGGGCACGATCTGGCTGGCGCTGTCGCGCACGGTCGCGACCAGCGGCGCGAAGGCGGTGGCCACGGTCGCGCTCTGGGTCGCGCCGCTGGTCACGGTGATCGACGCGGGCGCGCCGCGGTTGGTCAGCGCAAACGACGCCGGCGCCGGGCCGGTCACGGTCGCGCTGGCCGCATAGCTGCCCGCGGTCGCGCTGGCGGTCGCGGTCACGCTGGCGATACCTGCCGAATTCGTCGTGGCGGTGGTCGCGCTCAACGTGGCGGTGGCGCCGCTGCCCGGCACGCCGTAGGCCACCGTCACGCCCGGGACCGGCCGGCCGCCGGCGTCGCTCACCAGCACGGCGAGCGGCGCGGCGAACCCGGTGCTGACCGTCGTGCTCTGCGGGCTGCCGCTCGACACCACGACCGTGGCCGGCGCGCCGACGAAGGCCGCGCCCACGCTCTGATCGCCGGCCATCGTGACCGTGCAGGAGTTGGTGGTGCCGCTACACGCGCCGGTCCAGCCCACGAAGGTCGCGCCGGACACCGGCGTCGCGGTGAGGACCACCTGCGAGCCGTCGAGGAACTGCGCGGCGCAGCCGGCGCCGCAGACGATCGACGACGGCACCGAGCTGATCGCGCCGCCGGCGGGGTCGCCGGTGCGGGCCACGGTCAGGGTGCGCAGCGTGCCGATCGCGTTGGTGTCCAGCGCGGTGTTGTTGGTCGAGTCGGGATCCGCGAGCGTGCCGGTGGTGGCGACGCGCACCGTGTGGATGACCTGGCCGTTGCCGCTGCCCGCGACGACGTTGGCGCTCACCACGTAGCGCAGGCTCGCGCCCACCGGTAGCGAGGCGGATCCGTCGTTGATGTTGCCGGTGCCCGACGCCGCGCACGACCCGCCGCCGGTGCCGGTGCAGGTCCAGGTCACGCCGGTCAGCTGGGCCGGCATGGTGTCGGTCACCGACGACACCGGCGACGCCACCGGGCCCGCGTTGGTGACGTCGATGTTGTAGATGGTGGCCTGGCCCCAGCCCAGCGCGGCGACGCCGTCGCTGATGGTCACGCCGAGGTCGGCGTAGGAGACGGACGAGGTGACGGTGGTGAAGACCTTGGGGCCGACGAGCGCGGACACGCCGGTCGCGTAGATCGAGTAGTTGCCGTTGAGGATGACCGTGCCGTTGGCGGTCGGCGCCGGGATCGTGACGGTCACCGTGAACTGGCCGGTCGAGCCGTTGGCCAGCGTTCCGAGCGGACACGACACCGTGCCGGTCGCGCCGACCGCCGGAGCGCTGCACGCCGCGCCCAGACTCACCGACTTGTAGACCGTGTTGGGCGGCGTCACGAAGTCGAGGCGGGTGCCGGTCGTCGTGGTGGTGCCGCCGTTCTTGTAGTTGAGCGTGTACCTGATGTCGCTGCCGGCGTTGGCCTGCTGCGGACCGGTGCCCCAGCTGTAAAGACCGGGGACACCCGAGCCGACTGCGTCGACGTAGACCCGACCCCAGTGACCACCGGCCGCGCAACCGGCGGCGACGATCGTGAGCTCGACCGAGTCGCCGACCGCGAGCGCGGCGTCACCCGGCGAGACGTCGACCAGCTGCCAGTCGGTGTACTGCGCGGCCTCGCCGCCCGGCTCGGTGAAGTTCTTCCAAGGCACGCCGGGCTGGCCGCTGGCGTTGAAGTCCGAGTAGATCGTCGTGCCGCGAGTCAGGTTTTGCAGCCGCACGTAGTAGTACGGCTGCTGGGTATAGGCGTGGCCCGGGTTCTCCAGGATCGGGGCGACCGCGAAGCGGACGTGGACCTTGTTGTCGACGGGATCGACGTCCCCGAGGCTGACCGTCATGGTCTGCTTCATGGTGTTGACGTTGGTGCCGTCACCCTTCGCCGACGTGCTCCCGTAGTTCACCCGGGTCGCGCGCTGCCCGTACTTGGGGAAGCGCAGCGTGCCGTTGGTGCCGAGGTCGGGGTCGCGCTGCGACTCGGGGGCGCCACCGACGACCGAGGTCATCAGGACGCCGCCGGTGCCGAGGTTCAAGCTGGCCAGGGTCTGCACGCCGGGCCGCAGATCGGTGATGCTGGGGTTGACCTTCGGCGCGATGGTCCACCCCGACGGCGGGGTGGTGCCCACCGGATCGGCCTCGAAGTCGCCGTTACTCCAGACCGCCTGGGCGGTGGTATCGAGGCTGGCGGCATCGTTTCCGCAAGCTGCGGCCAGGATGACGAGGAATGTGAGGATGCGTCGGCTGAGCTGCGGCACGGTCTTGGTTTCGACCGGGCCGCCGCGACATTCAGGTGGGTAGCGAGGTACCCCCCGGAAAATGAGCGTCAAGCGACGGTCGAAGCGGCGTCCTTCGTCGATTTCGGCGTGACGCAGCGGGTCACCACACCAGCTCGATCGTCTCGACCGAGCCGGGCGCGGCGTAGCGGAACGGCACGAGCGAGTAGCCGATCCCGGACGTGACGATGATCGTCGTGGCGCCGAGCTGGTAGCGACCGTCGATGTACGGGGTCTCGAGGCGGGCCAGCGGCACGTGGACCAGCCCGACCACCGGGTTGACCTGGCCGCCGTGGGTGTGAGCCGCGAGGATCAGGTCGACCCGGTCGCGCGCGATCGCCGCCACCTCGGCGGTGAGCTGGTGCGTCACCAGGATGCGGACGTCGGCATCGGCCACCGACGCCACCAGGCGGGCGATCTCGGCGTCGGGCGTGCGCGCCGGATAGCTGTAGGTCAGGAACACCACCGCGATGGTCTTGCCGTGATGCTCGAAGCGACGGACTTGGTTGTCGAGCATCGCGACGCCCCGCGCCGCCATCGCCGCGGTCACCTCGGCGACGCTGCGCTGGCGGTCGAAGTACGCGAAGTGCTCGTGGTCGCCGAGCACCGTGAAGGTGCCGCGGCGGCTGTGCACCTGCGCCGCCGAGCCGGCCGCCCCGGCGATGTAACCCGGCCCCATGTTGATCCAGTCGCCGCCCGACAGCACCACGTCGAGCTGCTGCGCGCTGAGTCGCGCCATGATCGGCGTGAGCCGCGCCGCATCGGTGTGGACGTCTGCCTGCACGTCGGCGATGAAGCCGATGCGGAAGGGCGGGATGCTGGCGCTGTCCGGGTTCCGGACGCTCACCTGATACTGGCGCCAGCGCAGCTCGTCGCGTTGCCACGCGATGCGGACCGGCGTGTAGATCGCGAACGCGACGACCGGCGCCAGGGTCACCAGCGCCAGGGTGCGGCTCGGCGGGAGGCGCCGCACCCGCCGCACCAGCTCGATCAGCAGCAGCCACGGCGCCGCCTGCACCACGACGAGCACGCTCAGGAAGAACGGGACGGCGAGCCCCCAGGTCAGGAGCGCCGACTCGCGATCGCCCATCCGCGCCGCGCCGCGGGCCAGCGCGAGGGCGATCGTGGCGAACGTGATGAGCGGATACCCGAACAGGAGCCACGCGATCACCCACCGCGCGAGGCGCTGGCCGCGCGGCGACAGGCCCAGCACGCCGGCCGCGCCGACCACCCGTCGCCGCACGTACAGGCCGCTGACGACGACCAACGCCAGGCCGATCGCGAGCCAGATGAACCACATCCTGGCTGGCTAGCACGCCCAGCTCAATCGAGTCGCTTCTCGTAGAACACGCTGGTCGCGACCGACGACGGCGCCATGGCGGTGTATGCGCCGAAGGCCGGGCAGCGCCGGAACCCGGCCCGCTGGTAGAAGCGCGTCGCGGCGTGCTGGACGTCGCCGGTCTCGAGGCGCAGGACGGCGAGGCCGGCGTCGCGCGCCGTCGACTCGAGACGATGCAGCAGCGCATCGGCGACGCCCAGCCCGCGCGCGGTCGGGCGCACGTACATCCGCTTGGCCTCGGCGAAGCCGTCCAGCAGCGCCACGCCCCCGCAGCCGACCGCCGCGCCGCCGACGTGGGCGAGGAAGAAGCGGACGTGAGGCTCGAAGAGCGCGTCGAGCGACAGGCCGTGGCGCTGCTCGGGCGAGTAGCCGGCGGCCAGCTCGTCCTCGAGCTCACCGATCAGCGCGCGCACGTCGTCGGTGGGCGCGCTGGCCCGCGCGATCGCGACCGCCGCCACCGCCTGTACCCGCGGCCAGTCACGGTCGAGCATGCGGAACCACGCGGTGTCGCGGCTGTCGCCTTTGACGATCATGTGGCTGTCCTGCACGCCCTCGAAGGTGAACCCGTAGGCGCGCGCGGCCCGGCGCGACCGCAGGTTGCGGGCGTCGCACTTCCACTCGACGCGCCGGTAGCCCAGCCCGAAGGCGTGCTGGCACAGCAGGTGCGTGGCCTCGCGCGACGCGCCGGTGCCTTGCGCGATCGGGCTGTACCAGATGCTGCCCAGCTCGACCTTCAGGTCGGCCGGTCGGTTCGACAGGTAGGTCGCCACGCCGAGGGCGCGCCCGCTCGCGCGATCGCGGACCACGAAGGGCAGCCCGTCGGGGGCCGCGACCTTGCCGGACAGCTCCTCGGCCAGCGCGACCACGTTGGGGTACGGCCCGCGGAACATCCACCGCCAGATGACCGCGTCGGCGTCGTACGCCTCGACCCGCCGCGCGCCCAGCTGGCACGGCGCGCCGCTCGAGATCGCGAACAGCTCGTCGACGTCGCGCGCGACGTCGAGGGGCACCAGCTCGACGTGGGCCCCGGTCAGCACCACCGGCGCCGGCTTCATCGGCAAGCTCGCGCTGCGGGCCAGGGTCTCGTCGGGGAGCTGCGCGGGCGGTGACGTCATGGCGCAAGCATACGGCGCCGCGCCGCCGACCCGCCCGCCAGCGGGTCGGCACCGACAAAACCACGCGACCCGCCTTGGCGTCGCGATCGTCGGACCGAACCCTGGCGCGAGGCGCCGTCTCTGGCTTGGCGTCGCGGCCGTCATCGACGCTAAAAATGCCCGCGCGACTGACGGTGACAATGACGCGCTCGGCGTGGGCGGCGTCGCCTGGGCAGATCGTCAGTAGCCGTACGAATAGCCCAATGACAGCCGGTAACTGCTGATCTTCCCGCCTTCCGCGAACGGGTCCGTGCCAAACGCGACCGCCAGCTCGACCTGGCGCTCGTCGCTGAGGCCGGCCAGCGAGACGCCGACGCCAGCGCTGCCGCGCAGGTTCCCGGCGGTGAGGCCCGACAGCCGCCGTCCGAACACGTTACCCGTGGCCAGGTAGAGCGTCGCATCGAGCCAGGCGCCGAGCGGCCACTGGTAATTGAGCGCGAGCGCCGCCGCGCTGACGTCGCGTCCGCGCCCGCCGCCGAAGCCGCGGAGGTCGCGGTTGCCGCCGATCGACGACAGCTCGAGGAAAGGCACCTGCAGGCCCGTCGGCGCGTCGATCATCTCGAGTCGCACGCGCACGTTCAGCAGGTGCTCGCCGACTCGATCGAGCACCAGCGCGCCGCCCAGGGTCGCGTTGAGGTGGGTCCAGCGGCCGACGTCGTCGTCGGCCACCCGCTCGACCAGACCGTCGAGGCGGGCGCCGCTGTTGACGTGCTCGTCCTCGTCGCGACTGTCGAGGGCGAAGCGCAGGCCGACGCGCTTGGTGACCGCCAGATCGCCGTACCCGGCTGGTGGGCCCGGGAGGTTGCCAGCGGCGACCTGCTCCTCCATCGAGAAGCCGGGCTCGTAGCCGCTGGGACCGGTGTACGTACTCAGGGTGCCGAGCACCAGCGCGAGCGTCTTCCAGCCCAGGTTCGCCGAGACGCCGAACCGGGCGTCGAGAAAGCGGGCCCGCCCCGACTGCGAGGAGCGCGGGCCCAATCCGAAGAATTGCTGATCGGGGCGCCAGTTGACCGTGCCGTCGACGCCCACGCGGACCCCGTGGAACGGCCCGGGCACCGCGACGAGGATCGAGCCGTCGCCGCGGCCCCAGTGCTGGCCGGCGGTGGTCACCTTGAGCGAGAACTTGCTACCCGGCGTGGCGAAGCCGTTGGACCACAGCATGCGAAAGCCGACCGAGGTCTGAAAGCCGAAGTCGTAAAACGCGATCGGGAAGATGCTCATCGTGCGCGACGGCGTCCCGCGAAACCTGGACTTGAACCGCGCGCGCACGAACCGCGAGTGCTCGGCCCACCGAATCACGACCCCCAGCGGTCGGCGCACGACGTAGTCGACCGCGACGCGGAGCGGAAACAGCACGGCCCGCGCCGCGCTGCGCACCCCATCGAGCGTGGAGGCCGGCGCCGGCGGCCGACCATCGTAGTCGGGGAGGGCGCGATGCGGAGGCGGGGCGGCCGCCGCGAATCGTGCCAGTGACCCCAACACCACCAGCGCGGCCAAGGCTGCCAGTGCGCGTGACCGTGTCCGGCTGGCGAGGCTCGGCGTCATGGTTCCCCGCGCTCGAGCCCGACGACGCGATAGCCGTCGCCGATCCGGTCGAGATGCACCCGCAGCGGCCCGGTGGCGTCGGCGCGCAGCTCGACGACGACGTAGCCGTCGCCGCCCGTCGCGATCGGCCCCACGCACAGCTCGGCGCCGACGGTCCCGGGCGTGGTCGGCAACGCGCCGGTCGCGCCCAGCACGTGGGCGGTGACCTTGCCGGCGACCGCCATCCCGCCCTCGAGGCGGGCGTCGACCACGCACAGCCGGCCGGTCTCGTCGATCCGCGGCCGGGCCAGCGGCGACAGGCGGGTCAGGTAGCGCGCCAAGAGCTTCTCGCGCCGGCCCAGCAGCGCCGTCACCAGCTCGCGCTCGACGAGCGGGGTCGCGATCTTCGCGCTCTGGACCAACGCGATGACCATCTCGGGCGTGATGCGCGCCAGGATGCGCGCGCCCCACGCCGCGTCGTCCTCGGTCACGCGGGTGTACGGGCCGTACCCATAGCCGGTGCGGTAGCGATCCGGCGTGAAGCTCTCGGCGGTGAAGTAGCCGAGCGTGGCGCCGGCCCGCGACAGGCGGGGATTGCGCCAAGGCCGCGGCAAGAAGCCCAACGTCACCAGCTCCTCGAAGGCGGTCGACCACTCGACCTCGTGGGCATGGCCTCGCCGCCGACTGACACGGTCCCGGTTCGACAGCGCGCCCAGGCAGTCGTCGAAGTCGACCTGGTAGTGCTTGACGTAGCCGGGCGCGTCGAGACTGGGCGCGTCCCAGATATCCATGGAGTTCTGCTCGCGAGCATCGTAGTGCCCGATCCAGGCGCCGAAGACGTAGCTGCCGCGCAGCTCGCGGCGATCCTCGTGCGGGATCACGTCATTGGGGTCGTCGGGCCGCACGCCGAAATCGCGCCACGGCCCCAGGGGCGTGCCCGGCAGGAGCTGCGACAGGTTCCCGCGCACGGCGCCCGTGACGTCCTTCAGGCCGTACGCGAGCGCGCGTCTCAGCATCGCCGCCGTGAATGGCACCTTGGCGCCGATGAAGTTCTCGGCGGCGGCGTCGCTCGCGATCAGGAAGGCCGAGGTCGGGATGTAGACGACGCGCGCGCACGCGGTGTTGAACCCGGCGGCGGCGTAGACCCGCGAGCCCACCAGATCGGCGACGCTCGGACGCTCGCCCTGACCGCCGCCGTCGGGCTTGAAGAAGTACCGCTGACCCGTAGCGTGCTCGATGATGAAGCCGGGTGTCGCGTCGTCCGGCCTGCCCGAGACGATGGTCCAGGGGCCGGCCGGATCCGGCGCCTCGTCGTCGCACGCGCCGCGCACGAAGGCCGCGAGGTCTTCGCTCACCCGGTCGATCCGGTTGTGGAACCAGCTCGAATCGGCGACCTCGTCGAGCGCGGTCACGTTGGCCGCGCGGGTCTGCTGCCGCACCGCCAGCACGTCGAGCAGCGGCCGGAAGAACGTATTGTCGACGCTGTCCCACACCTCCCGCGACTCGTAGATCTCCGGGTGTGGCAGGAACGCTCGCGTGTCGGGATCGACGGTCATCGGCGCCTGGTTCGGAAATCGCCCCATGGAGCCGCCGCACGCCGCCAGCGATATCGCCACGGCGGACGCCCACCGGATCAGCACGGCACGCTGCATCCTGGCGCTCACCACGTCATCGAGAAGCTGACCGTGGTGCCGCTCCGCCTCGACCCGACCGCCTGACCCGCCGTTGCGCTCGCGGCCTCGTGGTGACGACGCTGGTCGTCGGCGCCCGGGTGCTCCTCGTCGGGGCGATGGCGTCCCAAGCTGGTCTCGAGCATCGCGGTGCGCACGGGTCGAACCGTAGCAGAACGACGTGGCCTCAGCGACGCGGCGAAGCTCGTGAGGCTCAGCGCGGCGAGGCTTGCGCGGCTCAGGAAACTTCGCGGCGTTCATCGGCTGCGACCTGCGCTGCTCGGCGGCACCTCGCCGCGCCTCTCTCGACGCTCGTCGCTCCACATCCTCGAGGGCCGCTGCGGTCAGCGGACCGGCGTCGCAGGGTAGCCGACGAGGATCTTGCGCATCTGGCCGGCGGCCATGTCATCGGGGTGCTTCGCCCAGCGCTCGGCGAGCGCGCGGACCTCAGCGTCGCCCGGATCGTAATGAAGATAGATTTCGTAGTAGAAGGCGAGATCGTAGACGACCTCCCCGGGTAGGTTGGGACGCTTGCCGAGCGCAACCGTGAGCGCGCGTGTCTCGGTCTCCCGGGCTTCGTTGCCGTCCTGGTCGAAGGAATCCATGGCGTGCAGACCCGCGTACCAATGAAGCGGTTGGTCGTCGCTGAGCCAGCGCTTGATGAATGAGAAGTCGTCGATTACCACGCCGAGCCCACTGCCCGCGCCGGCGCGCTCGCCATTGTCGCGCGCCGGGTTCTCGGCCTCGGCGATGAAGATTCGCTTGGCATCGGGTAAGCGTCGCTGAGCGAGGAACGAATAGGCTGACCTGCGCATGTAGGTCTGTCCCTCGGCGATGACGCGCTCCAAGGCCTTGGAAGTCCGTCGCAGGGTGTCCGGATCGACGGCGGTGTCGAGCCAATCGTCCAGGAAGAATAGCGCTTCCTGGCCAACACCGGCATCGGTCTTTGAGGCGGGGTCAGCCATGATCTCGAGGGCGGCCGCCGCCGCGTCATCGGGCTGCGCCCGCATCACGGCCCGAAGCTGGTCGGCCTCCCGGCAGCGAGGAGCACACCCGATCGCCGCGCGGAACATTGTCACGATCTCCGCGACAGTCACCGTCGCGGGTGCCGCCGCGGGACCGGCGTCACCGTGAATCACGTCATTCTTCGCGACTCGCTTTTGCTCCGTCGGGCTCGGCTTCGAGCAGCCCGCGAGCAGCGCGAGCAGCGCCACGGTGGCGGCGACCGCACGCATCACCATGTGACCCGTGTGAGTGCTCGCGATTGCCGCGTTCGGTGGCCTGCGCGCTGCCGTGTCACTACGGTGTCGCAGGGTAGCCGACGAGGATCTTGCGCATCTGGCCGGCAGCCATGTCATCGGGGTAGTTCGCCCAGCGCTCGGCGAGGGCGCGGATCTCGGCGTCGTTGGGGTCGTCGTGAAGATACATTTCGTAATAGAACGCGAGGTCGTAGACAACTTCCGAGGGCAACTCGGGCCGGTTTCCGAGAGCAACGACGAGCGCTCTTTCTTCGGCCGCGCGTCCCTCGTACTGCTCGGGAGCAAAGACCTTCATCGCTTGCAGACCTGCGTGCCAATGAAGGGGTTGGTCGTCCGTCAGCCAAGCCTTGATAAAGGCGAAATCGTCGATTACCCCGCCGAGCGCGGTCCCAGCGGCAGCGCGTTCGCCTAGGCTGCGCGTGGGATTCTCCGCTTCGACGATGAGGATTCGCTGGGCGTTGGGTAAGTGCCGCTCGGATAAGAATGAATAGGCTGACCTGCGCATGTAGGTCTGTCCCTCGGCGATGACGCGCTCCAAGGCCTTGGAAGTCCGTCGCAGGGTGTCCGGATCGACGGCGGTGTCGAGCCAACGATCGAGATAGAAGAGAGCCTGCTGACCGGCTCCGGAGTCGGTCCTGGAGTCGGGGTCAGCCATGATCTCGAGGGCGGCCGCCGCCGCGTCGTCGGGCTGCGCGTGCATCGCCCCACGCAGCTCTTCGATCGCGGGGCAGCTCTTGGCACACCCGGCGGCCCGCTGGAACAGCGTGACGATCTGCGCGACCGTGGCGGGTGCCGCCGCCGCCGAACCTGCGTCCGTGTGCATCGCGTCCTTGTTCTCCAAGGGCTTGTGTCCATTCTTGGTCGGTTTCGAGCAGCCCGCCTGCAACGCGAGCAGCGCGACTGTCGTGGCGATCGCACGCATCAAGATGTGACCTGCTCGCGATTGCCGCGCACGGCGTTGCGCTCGCGGATATGGCGCGCCACCTCGTCGGCGTGGGTGCCTTGGTTGATGTAAGTCTCGGCCACGGTCCTCCACCAGGCCGAGTCATCGGGATGGGACAGGATCAGGTCCACCAAGTTCAGGAGGGCGGGAACGCCGGGCTTGGCCATCGCGGTCGCATTCTTACCTTCCGATTGCGCGAAGTGATAGCCGTCGCCCTTCGCCCGCTTGCCCTCGGCGGTGGCGCGCTGTCCGGCCTCCTTGCCAAACGAATCGTGTCCGACCTCCATCGTCGAGGCGTCGAGAGCCTGGCCGTCGCCATACAGGGAGCCGCGGTCCTGCCAGACCAGCTCGACCTGGCGCAGCACGTGCCGGTCGGCCTCGCTGGCGAGGGCCCGGGCCAGGCCGCCGAAGATCGAGCCCTCGGCGTGCTGGTGCTCGGCTCCCTCCTGGTGTTGGTCGGGATGGAGGAGCTGGCCTTGGTCGTCGTCGTGATCGTCGAGGCCGTGGGTCTGGAAGTCCGGGTACGCGGCGTGGTCCTTCGAGATCTCCGAGTGTGACGGCGGCAGCGCGTTGTCGGCCTTCCACCCGCCGCCATCAACGGCCGTCACCGGGCCGACGATGGGCTCGAGCTCCTGCATGGAGAGCCCGGCGAGATCGCCGCCCGGCAGGAGCCGCGCCTCCAGCGAGGTCTGGTGCTCGAACCGGTCGACGTGTCCGTGCATCGCGCCGAGCGCATCGCCGATCGTCCGGTTGGCGTCGTCGCGCGAGTCGACGCCACTGATGCCATCGATCAGCCTCACCATGCCCAGCATGAGCTGCTGCTTGATGCGCAGCTTGACCTGGGTGAGCTGATCTTTGATCCACTGGTTGATCTGGTCGATGAGCGCCTGCATCCCCTTCACCGCCGCGTAGCCGGCCGGACCCAGGTACTTGAAGTACCCGATCGTCTTCTCGATGGTTTGGAGCGTGTTGCGGGCGCTCTCGACGAACCCGAGGTAGCTGCCAACCGCCGAGGTGACCGGGTGCTCACTGGTGGTGACGTGGGCGCCGGTCGGGATGTCGAACGTTGGACCGTCGAGGACCGGCACCGGGATCTCGTACGTGGACCAGTCGAGCTTCACGCCGTCGGGCACCGGCAAGGTCATCTTCGCGTTGTCGAGCCCTTCGCCGAGCGCAAGCACCGCCGCCATCGGACGATCGGTGGCCGCCAGCGCCTTGAGCTTGCCCCACGAGCTGACCTTGCTGGGGTCGTCGACCACCAGCCCGAAGATTTTCTCGATGGAGCCGTCGATCGCCTCTTGGAGCTGTGGCGCCTTGGGCAGGAGGATGTGCCCGATGCTGCCCTTCATGTCGATGCCCGACACCGAGCCGGTGGTGACCGCCTGACGATCGTCTCTTTTTGGTGCAGTCGCGTCGAACAGCGTGTCGACGTAGGTCTGCTTGCCTCCGAGGATCTGCTGCGAGTGCACCCCCGACTTCTTATCCTTCTGGACCTGCGAGACGAGGCTCTTCGTCCCCGCTGACTGCTTCGCGCGCGGCCTCAGCGCGGAGCCAATGAAGCTATTGAGCGCCACCTCGATGAAGTTCGAGTGCGAGAAATAGTCCTCGATCACGTGCAGACCGGCGCCCACGTGAAAGCGGCCCTCGTCGGTGGGGCCGAGCTGCGCCGCTTGCAGCCAGTGGTTCTTGCACCACTCGGAGCTGTTGTAGATGTGATTCTGCAGGCCGGCGTCGCCGACCTTGAACAGGTCGGGATTTTCGATCTGTCGTCCTGGCGCCGCCGATCCGGCCAGGTCGCGATCGCGATCGCGGTCGGCGACCGCCGTCACGTTCGTCGACTTGCCGGGCTTGCTCATCGGCGTCGAAACGTAGTCGCCGCCTTGCACCGTGCGTCGGCCCGGGCGCAACGGCCCCTTCGGCCCACCGTCGTGAACCACCGAGTCGGTGTTGGCGGCGTATCCCATCGGCTGGTCGACGTGCTGCTCCGGCTTGTAGGCCTGCATGTTGCCGGCGATGACCGTGTTGGCCAGCGTCGGGCCGACGTCGAGGATCGCGAGCGCGCGGATGATCGAGTCGGTGATCGCCTCGCTGCCAGCGTCTCCGATGCTCTCGCTCTTCTTGCCCTGCGCGGCGTCGACCGGATGCTTCGGCAGGCCCTTGAGCAGGTTGTGCACGAAGGGCGCGTGCATCTGCGAGAAGTCCTGCATGTAGTTGCCGGAGTAGATCGCGTTGGCCCCCTGTTCGCGCGTGTTGTGCGCGGGCTCGGGATTTTTGAGGTTGTCGGGCTGGCCCAGCCCTTGATGGGCATCGAGCCCGGCGACGCCCCGCTCGATCCCCTGGTGCCCACCCGAGCCGGCGTCGAAGCGCTGGACCGCGTTGGTGGTGCCGGCCGATCCGCCCGAGCTACCGGCGTAAGAATCGAGGAGCGACTCCGCCGACTGGCCGGCCGCGACCTTGTCCGCGACCGCGTCGGCGTGGCGCTCGTAGGCGTCGCCGGACTGGCCGATGCCGCTCTTTAACTGCACGCCGCCGCGTTGCTGCACGACGTGCGCGGCCTCGTGGGCTGCCAGGCGGACGTCGGGCTGCGCCGCGAACGCGACGTGGTTCCCGGTCGCGTAGGCGTGCGCGCCCATCGCCGCGCTGGCCGAGGCCGCCGGCCCACCGACGTGAGCCTCGACGCCACTGACGTCATGGCGGCCGAACGATGCCTGGATGGTCTCCGCGTGGGGCAGCGGCGTCGCCGGTCCTGCCACGCCGTCCTCGGCAGCGCGCCGAACGCCCATCGGCTCGGCCATCATCGACGCCAGCTTGTCGTCGCACCACGCCTTGTACTGCACCGGATCGATCGCGATCGGATCTCGACGCTGCCACGCCGGGGTTGGGTCGGCCCTGGGCGTCGTCGCCCCGATCGCCTCTGTCTTCGCGGTACGGTCGCTGCTCACCACGCTCTCCTTGGCTCACCCGCCGCCGTCCGGCTCAGGCCTGGTCATGCTACGCCCAATCCTCCCCATCCGTCCAATGGTCGACCACTCGGTTCGAATCTGCCGCTGACTGCCAATGGCGGCGATCGCTGCCAACCTGCGGCCCGGACGTCGAAATGCGACCACCGCGAGGCCGGCGACTCCTGACGTCTCACGGACAGCGCTGGAGCGCCTCGACCGAGCTCGCCAAGCATGGAGCAGCTCCGTTGCGCGCTCGTCAGCCGCGCACACCGGCGCAGGATCTTCGGTCGGGCTTCCTCGAACCTGGCGCGAGTCTCCAGGCTGGGGTCGCGAGCAACGACGAGCGCTTGCACGTGCTCGAGCATCGCGACGCATTCGCGGGACGAAGCCCGTCCGCGCCACGCCACCGCTCCGACGGTCACGGCGATCGACAGCGCGACCATCAGCACGGCCGTGCTCCCTCCGATCGGGGCATCATCGCCAGTCAAGCGCAGCCAGACGTAGCGCAGGCCGACGAGTGCCAGCAGCGCACCGAAGCCGAAGGCGCAGACGGTTCCCCATGCGTACCGGCTGAGCGGCAGTGCGGGCAGGCCCTCCGCGAGCCCGCGGTACACGAGCGCGACTCCACCTATGAGCGCGGCCAGATGCAGGAGCGTCCTCATGGCGCGATCCCTTCACTCACTTCACCCACGGTTGGAGTCCTCATGGCCGCGGTGGGCCGCAGTCGGCCATACAGACCGAGTCGCATCCGGGGATGCCGCACGGGTAGCAGCACTGCAGTCCAGGGGCGCACTCGACCGCCTCGACCACCTCGCCAGTTGGAGGCTGTTCGCCGCCGCGACAGATGGCGCCTTCGCCACCCCCCGCCGCGGCGTCGATGGTTGGCGGCGTCGGCCCCGTGGGCTCCGAGGAGCCATTGCCACACGCGGCCACCGCCAACACCAGCATCACGAGCGGGTTCCTCATGGGCCCGAGCTTGCCACGGCCGCGCCCGGTTGGGTGACACGATGCGCTCGCGCCGCGCAACCCGCGGCCTACAGCTCGATGACCGTGCCGGTGATCGTGCCGGCGACGGTGGCGCCGGCGGTGGTGCCGGCCGCCGAGAACGTGAGCGAGCCCGGCAGGAGGAGGCCGCCGCCGGCCGTGGTGTCGGTGACCGGATCGTAGAAGGTCATGATGGCGGCGACGTTGAGCAGATCGATGGCGCGGGTGCCCGGCCCCACGTCGGCCGGATCACTGACAACCACGAACACCACCGCGTAGCGCCCGTCGGGCAGCGCGCCGAAGAGCTGCAGTCCGCCCTTGCCCTCGCCGTCGAGCCCCGCGCTGGCCGACACCGCCGAGGTGGCGACGTTCACGCCGGCGATGGTGCCGCTGAAGCTGCCGCTACCGACGCCGAACGTCCCGAGCGTGCCCCAGGTGGTGCGGAAGCTGACGTCGATCGTGCCGAGGTCGATACGACACGACGCCTCGCCGGCCGCGTAGGGCCACACCGGCTGGCCGGCGTCGAGCTCGGCGCGGAGCTGGGCCTCGCGGGCGAGGACGAAGCCGCGGGTAGCGTCCAAGCGATCGTGGAACGCGCCCGTGCCGGTGGGATCGGCGAGCGGGCGCAACAGCGCCTCCATGCGATCGATCTCGGCGACCAGCGCCGGCCCGTCCCACACCGTGTCGAGCACGTCGTGCAGCGCGGCCAGGTACAGCGCGCGCGTGGCCGGCGCCGCATAGAGTCGCCACGGCAGCGCGCCGCACGCGTACACCGCGTACGGCCGGGTGGTGCGCTGCCGACCCTCGAAGAGCGCGTCGATGCCCCACGGGATGAAGTGCATCCGGTCCGACGTCGGGTCGTGATAGACGAAGAAGTTGTTGCGGTTGTTGGCGTAGCCGTCCCAGTGGTCGGTGACCACCTCCATCGCCCAGAACCGCGCGTAGGCGTCGAGGTCCACGACCGCGCCGAGCCGCGCCGGCAGCTCGCCCTCGGGCCCCGCCATCGCCGCCACCACCGCGTCGAGGTCGCGACAATCCGCCGCCGCCTCGTCGGTCTTGGGCTGGAACCCGCCGGTGCCACCGGCCTCGAAGTCGCCGCCGCTCTCGTACAGCCGGCCGCTGCCGTCGGCGAAGTGCCGCTCGAGCATCTCCTCGCGGATGGTCTCGACGTGCGAATAGACACCCAGGTCCTCGCCATTGACCGTGACGTGGGCGAACCCGCAGCGCGACGCTGGCAGCCCGGCCGCGCGGAACAGCTGGTAGCCCAGGCACTGGCTGATCAAGCTGTCGTCCTGATGGTTGTTGTTGAGCGTGAGCACCTTCAGGCCCGCGATGCGCTGGCCCATCACGTACTCGTTCGCCTTCACCCGCAGCCCGGGCCGCGCCGTCGACAGTGACCCCAGATTGCCCTTCTTCCTGATCGCCACATCCGTCGTCGTCATTCCATCGATCGTGATGCTCGCGCGGTGGTAGGTGTAGCCCTCCTCGGTCGCCGGGCGAGCACACGTCGTGTCCGCCAGCCCGCTCGGCCGATCCTGAAGCCGCAGCGCCGCCCAGTCCGCCGCCGGTAGCTCGATCGCGACCTCCAGCACCCGATCGCGCGGGAACAGCGCCGCGCTCGGATCGCCACCGCCGCCGTCTCCATCCAACCCGGCATCCACGGCCCCATCATCAGGCGCCGCCCCGCCGTCGTCGCCGCAGGCCGCCGCCATCATCACGAGCGCCAAGCAACCGACGCGTGCCGCGCAAATCAACACCGAGGTCATCGCCCACGACCATTGCACGCTCCGTGCTCGCGCAGGTCGGCGACCGCTCGTCTCCGCAACGTCGGATCCCGCCACAACGTCGGATTGCGCGACGGGCTCGCTACCCACCACGCCGGCGACGGGCGCGGCGCTGCCCGCAACCGAACCCACCGCCAGATCGAACCGCAACCCGCCCGACCGCGGCACAGTGCGACCGATGCCATCGCACAGCGGCCTCTGGCTCGACGTCGTCACGCTCAACATCCGCCACGGGATCGAGATCGATGGCGCCCGGCGGCTCTTCGCGCGCCACCCCGAGCTGGCGCGCGCCAACGTCGTGCTGCTGCAAGAGATGGACGCCGCCGGCACGGGCGCGCTCGCCGCCGCGCTCGAGCTGCACCACGTCTACCACCCCGCGTTCGTGCACCCCGACACCGGCCGCGCCTTCGGCAATGCCGTGCTGTCGCGCTGGCCCATCGCCGACGATGGCGTGGTCGTCCTGCCCCACGCCCGCCCGCCGAGCCCGGTGCGGCGCTCCGCGACCTACGCCACCCTCACGACCCCGCTCGGGGCCGTCGCCGTCGGCAGCCTGCATCTCGCCACACCGTTCCAGCTCTCGCGCCGCGCGCGCCGCGATCAGGTCGAGGAGGCCGTGCGACACGTCCGCAGCGCCGAGCGCGTCATCCTCGGCGGCGACTTCAACAGCCACCGGATGGCGGGCGTCGCCGCCGCCCATGCCCTCGACTGGCCCACCCGTCGCGTCGGCGCGACCGTCGCCCGCCTGTTCTCCGTCGATCACATCCTCACGCGCGGCCTGCGCAGCCACCAGGTCGGCCGGGTAACCGACACCCGCGATACCACCGACCACGCCGCCGTGTGGTCGCGTCTCAGCGAGCGCTGAGCCAAGCTTGCCTGCGCCGCTCTTCGAATCGACATCAGGCCACCGGCTGGGCGTCTCGGCACGTTCGCGGTTCGGCGAGCATGGCCCGGGAACGCGGCGCCGAGACCATCTCTCTGGTGTGCGGTACGCGTCGAATCTTATGGACCCCAGTTGCCCCTGAATGCCGCCTCCCACTCTTGTGGCGCCTGAGGCCCGCCCCCTTCGAGCCAGGCATCTCGAGTGTTCTCCAGTTGCTCCCTGCCCACCTCGTCTAGCTCGGGGAGGACGGTATAGGCGTCATGGGCCAAGAGCAACAGTCCGACCGCGCCGGCGAATCTGCCAAGCAATCTGCTGCTCCCTGCGAGCTTGGGCCAGAAACCGGTGGTGGCAGGGACCCGGTTGAGCGCCGTGGCGCCGAACACCTTCGGGGTATTCCTGGTCGCGACACGCGTGATCACGTTCGTCGCTAGCGAAACCGTGCCTGAAGCCACGCCCGCCGTCTGCGTCGCCGTTGGCTGATCATTCGTGAGGTACGCTGTCCACCCCAGCACCGCGCCCACACCGAGCCTCGTGGTGTTGACGTTCGCGAAAGCCTTGGGCAAGGCCCCGGTCGTCACGAACTGGTAGGTCCACCCCACAAAGGCCACCTTTAGCACCTTCCCGGCCGTGGAAGCTGCGTCATGCACGCTCCCTTTCACGGAATCGCCGCCAGCCTCCTCGGCGACGTCGACGTCGTGCTCGAAGGACTGGTCCTCACCGAACTCGAACTGGTCGCCGTAGTCCTGGGCCATGCCGGTGTCCCAGTCGGTCGCCACGGTCTCGCAGCCGACGCAGATGTTGGACGAGAACATCGCGCCGCCGTCGAGGCTTTCGAGGGTCATCGTGCCGTCGTCCTCCAGCTTACCCTGTCCTATGAAGTCCTCGCCGTCCCCGCCCTCGGCGTTGTAGCCGCTCGGGTCGACCAGCGACAGCGGGTTGTTGAAGACGTAGCTGTAGCGGTTCGGGCTCTGGTTGAAGAACGGCGCCTGCACGAACGGATCGGGTTGGAGGAAGCGGCCGTGGCTGGGGTCGTAGAGGCGCCCCTTCATGTTGATGAGCCCGAGCGACTCGAGCGAGGTGTCGTGGCCGGTGAAGCCGACCCGGACCTGGGCCGCGGCGAGCGGGTCCTGCCCGTCGTCGAACCAGATCGGGTGGCGGCGCTCGCCGAAGGCGTCGTAGTCGAGGCGCTCGATCACGGCGCCGTCCTCGTCGGTCACGACGTCGAGCGAGCCGAGATGGTCGCGGTGCAGGTAGCGGGTGGTCGCGACGAAGCTGTCGTCGCTGGGGTGCTGGTAGCTGCGGGTGACCTGGGCGACCACGCCGCTGGCCGCGCTCACGGAGAACACGTCCTCGATGCCCGTGGGCGTGGAGCGCCGCTCGAAGAGGTCCCCGATGAAGGTCGTGCTGGTGCCCGCGATGACGTCGAACTGGCGGACCAGGTTGTGCTCCGCGTCGTAGGTGAACCGCAGGTCGCCGGTGCCGTCGGGACCGGCGTGGACGAGCCGCGTGATCTTGTTCAGGGGGCTGTAGGTGTAGGCGGTGACGCCGCCGCCCTTCACCTGCTGGATGCGGTTGCCGTTGGCGTCGTAGGTGTACAGGGCCTGGTACGCGCTGCCGCTGACGCCGACCAGCCGTTCACCGACGTAGGTGTACGAGGCGAGGCCGGTGCGACTCTGCAGGTTGCCGAAGCCGTCGTACGCGAACTCCTGGGTGTCGCTTTCGACGCCGTTGGTCTTGGTCGCGCTGAGCACGCGATCGAGGCCGTCGTACGCGAACGTCTCGGTCTGGTGCAGGAGCAGGTGCGGCCCAGCGTCGGTGCGACGCTTGAGCGCGCGGTCGGGGAACCACTCGTAGCCGAGCTCCTGGAACGCGTCGCCGTCGTGGGTGCTGCGGATCGCTTGGAGCTGGCCGGTGAGCGGCGCGAAGTCGTGGGTCGTGGTCACGCCGTTGCCGAACCGCTCCGAGTTGATCTGCTCGAACGCGTTGGTCTGGTTGCGCGTCCAGTAGACGGTGTGGTCGTTGTCGGAGACGACCTGGGCGAGGTGGCCGGCGTCGTCGTAGACCTGGCGGACCGCGAACGGCTCCTGATCGACGGCGCCCGGGTAGTGGATCACCGTGGCGCGATCGTGGTCGGGGTCGTAGTCGTAGCGGACCTGGTACGCGTCGTCGCCGTCGGCGTAAACGTCGATCCCGACGACGCGGTTGGAGTGGCCGACGTCGTAGGCGTAGCCGACCAGGTTGCCGTCGGGGCTCTCCATCTCGTCGAGGAAGCCGGGCACCTCGGTGTCGTAGACCCAGCGGGCCATGCCGTCCTCGGGCGCGCCGTGGTCCCACCGCTCGACGATGCGACCCAGCGCGTCGTACCGATAGACCACCTGTTGGGCCTTGGCGTCGACGGTGGAGGCCAGCTCGCCAAACCCATTGTAGGCGTTCGTCGACTCACCGAGCTGGACGTCCTGGAGCCGGGTGCGGCGACCGTAGCGGTCGTAGTCCATCGTGACGGGCCACTTTCCCGGCGTCGGCGTGCAGGGCTTCAGCACCTCCATCGTGCCGAAGGGGCCGTAGGCCGCGCACATCTGCGCGCTCGGGGTGCTGGCCTCGACGCCGTCCTGCCAGGCGATGGGCTGACCGAGGAGGTCGTAGGTCTTCCAGCTCTGCCGGCCTTGGGGATCGATCTTGGTCGTCGTCGGCAGCGAGAACGCCGGCTGATACTCGAGGCTGTACTCGTAGTGGGTCTCGGTGAGATCGGCGGCGATCGCCTTGCGGGGCCGATCGAGGAAGTCGTACTGCGCGGTCGCGAAGGTCTGGCTCGGGTCGCCGACGATCGGATGCTCCACGAAGGTCGGGATGCTGATCTGGGCGACCCGGCCCATGAGGTCGTAGCGAGTGTCCTGGTAGATGGGGTTGCTCTGGGCGCCGGTCGTCATGTGACGGGTCGGGCGGCCGAGGCGATCGAAGATGGTCTCGGTCGCGCCGTAGCCGGCGGCCTCGCTACGGATCTTGGTCTGCCGGAAGCCGGGCTCGGGCTCGACGGCCCAGTAGCTGGTCGTGGTCGGCACGTCGAGGGCGGCGCCGTCGGCTCCGAGGCTGCGGTTCCAGATCAGGTAGCCGAGGTCGTTGTAGACGTAGCTGGTCTGGTTGCCGCTGGGTTCGACGAGCTTGGTGAGCTGGCCGAACCGGTCGTCGAAGGTGAGCCGGGTCTCGTGGCCGAGCGCGTTGACCTTGAGGAAGGGGAAGACGCCGTCGGGCATCCAGTAGGTCTCGCTGTGGCGGGTGCCGGAGTCGGTGGCGGTGTCGAGGGTCTCCGACGCCTGGTTGCCGAGGGTGTCGTAGGTGTAGAGCGCGCCGAGCTGGTAGGTCGGATCGTCGGGCTCCGCGACGGTGTAGTGGACCGAGCCCTGGGGGTTGTAGGTCGTGGTCTGGTGCCGGGTCTCGGAGCCGAGCGCGGTCTGGCTCGTGGTCTGTGCGCTGGTCGGCAGGCCGATCAGCCAGGCCTGGGCGTCGTTTTGGAACGTGCGTTCGGCGACCTGGGTCGAGCCGTCGGCGAGCGCGGTGACGATCCGCCAGGCGTGCCCGTAGGCGTCGTGGTTGGAGTAGGTGTCGACGATGGTCGAGGTCGGGTCGTGGTCGAGCCAGCCGCCGTTGAAGCCGGGGGCGTCGGCGCAGCTCGCCGGCGCGACCAGCAGGCAGAAGACGTCGTTGGGGTCGTCCTCGTAGAAGGCGCCCTGGTACTCCTCGACGGTCTTGCTGGTGAGGTTGGCGCGGTAGGTGCCGGTGAGATCGGTGGCGCCCTGGACGTAGCTCAGGCGCTGCTTGATGACGTGATAGACGCTCTGGGGCTCGTCGGCGTGGTGGTAGCCCTCGGCGTCGGTGAGCAGGAGGCGGGATCGGATCCGGCCCGCGAAGGGGAACCGCTTGGTCTGGGCGTCGTAGGTCGACGTGTCGTACCAGGTGTGCTCGGCGGTCTTCCAGTGATCGTAGTCGGGGTGGTTGCCGTCGTCGGGCGCGCCGCTGCGCGACTCGGTGGCGGTGACGAAGTCAAAGCCGAGGAAGCTTGCGTCGGTGAGGTCGGCGCGGGCGTTGCGGTAGGTGTACTCCCAGCGCCGTTCGACGCCGAGCAGGAAGCTGGTGTCGCGGAAGAGCCGGTAGACCAGCGGCCGGCTTCCGACGACGGTCGTCGACGGCGGCGCGGGGCGGTCGGCCGGGGCCTGCCACTCCTGGTGGACGTAGATGCCCCAGGGATCGCCCATCGGCTTGTACTCGACGCGATCGATCGCGGCGAGGCCGTTTTGGACCGACGTCACCAGGTCGAAGCGATGGGCGCCGGCGTGGGCCCAGACCTGGAGATGAGTCTCGCCGCCGGAGCCGGGGAGCCAGTCGTTCGGGTCGAAGGTGACGACGTCGGTGAGGCCGTCGCCATTGGCGTCCATCGCGATGTAGTGGCGGCGCGGCACGAAGACGCGGTAGCTCTCCCAGGGCCCGCAGGTCTCCTCGCCTTCGTCGTCGTCCTCGTCGTCGGGATCCGCGCCATCCTCGTCGTAGACCTCGCCGGCCTCTTGGTAGGGGAAAGCGTCCCAGTCGCCGTCGCCGGGGTCGCCGTTGCCGTCGCCCTCGCCGTCTTCCTCACAGGAGTTGCCCGACCGGTGAATCCACTTGTCGTGCTGGTGAAGGATCGGCGTCTCCGCCATCCGGACCTTGGTCGTCGGCTCGATGATCGCCGGGTCGCCGAAGAAGACGTAGAGCCGGGCCGCGCCGCTGGGCTCGGGGGTCTCGGGATCTTCGCCGGTGCCGTCCCACAGCTCCTTGGACGGGTCGCGCATCATCAGGTCGGTGATGCCGTCGCCGTTGTAGTCCATCGGAAAGGCGCTCAAGAAATGCCGCCAGTACGCCGCCGCCTCGTAGGTGTTGGTCAGCGCGGTGCCGCGGGTGTCGAGGAGCCCGCGGCCGGTGTTGACGTAGAGGTGGGGCCCGGCGAGCTCGGACTTGGAGCCGATCGGGTTGTCGAACTGGTTCGCGGGCCAGACGAAGGCGTCGCTGAACTTCGTGATCGCGGTCAGCGCCGGCAGGTTCGCGGCGAGGTCGCCCTCGGCGAGCTGGAAGCGGATCAGATCGACGAGGCCGTCGCCGTTGAAGTCGCCCTTGAGATCGCTGCCCATCCCGCGGGGCAGGCTGTAGCCGCTGCGGACCCGCTGGAGATAGTCGGTCGGGATCGAGTACCGGAGCGGCAGGTTGCGGAGGCCGCCATCGACGGGATCGTAGGTATTGACCGTGTAGTTGGGGTCCCAGTCCTCGGGCTCGACCCGCTGGTCGGGTGTGGTGCCGTGGCCCGCAAAAAGAATGCGCAGGAACTCGTCGTCGCCGTCGCCGTCGACGTCGAAGATCTGGACCATGTCCTTGGTCGAGCAGCCCTTGTTGGTGTCGCGCGCGGTCGCGAAGTCGATGCCGATGCCGGGCTGGTTGAGGACGGAGTAGAGCCGCCCCTCGGTCCAGTGGTAGGCGAGGTTCGGGAAGTGACCGTCGACGGCATCGGCGTAGGCCTTCGCCACATCGACGACGCCGCGGCAATACAGGAGGTCGCTCAGGCCGTCGCCGTTCAGGTTCAGCCAGTACGAATAGAGCATGTGGTGCCCCGACGGCTCGGCGAGGAGCAGCTCCTCCCAGGTCCCGTCGTACTTTTTGCGAATGATCTGGACGCCCTCACCGATGTAGCCGGGGTGGGCGATGGCGTTGCCGTCGAAGGCAGGGTCCTCGTGCTCGTCGAGGAGATCGCCGAGGCGCCGCGCCGGCAGCACCGCCGCGACGTCCGCACCTTCGCGGCCGTCGTAGTTGACGACTTGGGCCAGCGGGACCCCGAGGTCGACGAAGTATCTGTGGGCGAAGTCGCCGGGCCGGGTCTCGAACTGCGGGCGATACCGGACCTTCACGCCGGTGTCGATCCGCTCGAACCCGAGGCCGGTGAAGCCGGTCGACCACAGCTTCCACGTGCCCTGGTTCTCGTCGAGATCGTAGTCCTGGGCGACCATCAGATCGGAGGTGCCGTCGTGGTCGAAGTCGCCGGTGAGTTGGCGGAAGATCTCGGGCTCGTCGCCGCCGACGCTGGCCGGCGTGGGGAACTCGACGCCGGCGAGCGGGTGCTCGTCGTCGACCTCGAGCGCGCCGGCGCCGGTGACGCCGGTGTGCCAAGTGAGCTGAGTGGCCGGCTTGCAGATGGTCTCGTCGCCGTTGCACTCGCGCAGCGCCGCGATCCGCGAGCGACCGGTGTCATGGTTCGGGATCGCGTCCTGAAAGCCGTAGAACCAGCCGTACCAGGATCCGGCTGGCGTGCCGTCGAGGTCGGCCCACTCGACCGGCGCCGGCCAGGGCGGGTTGACCGCGTAGTCGAGGGCGTAGGTCCGGTAGGGCGCGCCGTCGACCCAGCCGACGACGCGGCTGAGCCGCTGGGAGACGACGTTGTAGACGCCGCTGAAGTAGCCGGCGATGACGTCCTGGCGCCGCGCGTAGCGGAACTCGATCATCCGGTTGCCGGCGTAGGTGATGGTGTGGATGCGGTGGTCGGTGTCGAACATGAGCGGCGTCGCCCGGCCCGGTCGCTTGTTGGCGACGTAGGCGAAGTCGATCCGGTTCCGGTAGCGATCCTCGAGGCGGCGGATCGACCACGCGAAGGGCGTGGCGCGCTGGCTGCCGTCGGCGGCGGCGGGCTCGTAGACTTTGACGATCGCGTCACTGGTGACGCCGAAGCTGCCGATGCGACCGTTCGGGTAGTAGACGGTGAAGGAGGTGCCGTCGTCCTGCATCGAGCCGTTGCCGACGATGCGAAGGTTGGCGGCGGCCTCGGTCCGGTACTCGGCGCCCGGCTTGCCATAGGTCGCCGGGATGACCGGGATGAGGCGCTGGCCATCGAGGCAGAGGCGATCCGCGACGGTGAAGTCGACGGCCTGCTCGAAGCCTTCGTGGCGGAGGTTGCTCGAGCAGCGGTGGATGGTCGACAGGCCGCTGAGGTCCCAGCCCATGCCGAGGAGACCGTTACCGTTCTCGCTGCTGTAGTCGAGCCCGAGGCTGGGGACGAGTCCATTCACGCCGGGCGCGAAGGTGAGCGGGATGGCGTAGGTGGCGGCGCCGGTCGCCGAGACCTGCAAGCTGCCGGGCAGGGTGCCAGGCAGGGACCCGGGGTCGGAGCCGGTGGTACCGCCGCCGCCGCTGGGATCGCGGGGCGGATCGTCGCGGGTCGGCCCGCCGGTGGTGGGGTCGATGCCGCCGCCGGTGGGATCGCGGGGCGGGGCGGTTGGGGTGGTGTCCCCGCCACGAGCGGCGGCGCTGGGGCCGGGCTCGTCGGTCGAGCACGCGGTCATCGCGATGATCAGGCCGAACCCGGCCCCCAAAGCGGCGGTCCACGACCCTCGATGGTGTCTCGTCATGCTGGTTCCTCCAGCAGCCAGGCGTGACGTCGGCCGTCACGATGTGACGATCAGCCGGTGGATCGGCCGCGCCGGCCGCGCCGGTAGGTGCAGGTCGTGCCGGTGCGGACCGCCTCATCGAGGTGGATGCCGAGGGTCGGGTCGGCGTCGCGGATCTTGCCGATGGCTTCTCGGAGGCGTTTGGTCGTGCTCTGGCGAAGCCGCTCGGTGTGGTCGTCGTCGCCGCTGCCGAGCGACCAAGGCGGCCAGGTAGCGCCGGCCCTTGCTGTCGCGGACCCGAACGAATCCCGCAAGACCGCGACCAAGACCGTCGATGTGGGCCTTCCACATCGAGCGCAACTCCGGCCTCACCATTGCTTCGCAATCTCTCCGCAGATCAGCACCGAGGCCTGGTTCGCTTTCGCGGCTTCCGGCCTCTCTGCAATCATCAGCACATGCGCGACTACACACCAACTGCGTGGGACCTGTTCAGCCGCGTCGGGCTACGGCCCGGGGCCAATGGCTCCTTGGACCTGCGGGAACTCCGGCTGCATCTTGATCCGGCGGATCCCCTGTGCCCACGGCTCATGTGCGATGGGAACGTCACCGCGATCTCAATGCTGGAACTCAGCTACGTTGAAGCGCACCTGCCGCAGGTCACCCAATGCGAAGACGGTACGCTAACGAGGATAATTTTCGCCGACAATAGATGGACTGCAGTTCATTGGAAGAGCCTTGGCGGCCCATGCATGTTTCCCCTCTGTGCCAACGTCGCTTGAGACAGTCCTTCTTTGATATCTGTGTGCCGAGTGGCGGAGAATGGTCCCGAACGCGTGCCCAAGCCAACCTATGTTTCTGATCGAGAGAACGCCCCATCGCCGGAG
>Ga0209591_10000770_pt1 | contig 41013 bp, 39 predicted proteins | sample MAT01_FD_187207 | JGI IMG/M metagenome (GOLD analysis project Ga0209591, IMG submission 187207) | Freshwater microbial communities from Lake Fryxell liftoff mats and glacier meltwater in Antarctica - MAT-01 (SPAdes) (version 2) | ecosystem: Environmental > Aquatic > Freshwater > Ice > Liftoff...
TAGCGTGTCCAAAGGACTCTCGATTACCCAAATCTTCATAAACCCCATCCCCAATCGGCTTGATCAAGAGAAGATTCCAATAGCGGATCACTATAAGAGTAGGCAATAATTTTCATTAGTCCCCTTGTCCCCCACTCCCCCTCACTGCTGACTCATCTCGATAATATTCCCATCAGGGTCTTGAGTGAAGAGGGCAGCGCGACCCGATGCACTGGATTGAATGGGATAATTGTAATTGAGCAACTCCTCTTTGGCGGTGTCTAAGTCAGCAACTGAGAAAGCGACGTGAGGATTACGTCCCCATTTTTCGTTTAGGTTTTCGGTGGAAACAATGGTTGCGACTATCAGGTGAATTTGATAGTCACCGACTTGATACCATGCACCAGGATAGTTAAGTGAGCGATCTATTTTAGATAATCCTAAAACTTTGCCATAAAAGTGTTCAGAGCGTTCTAAATTAGTCACAAGAATTGCTGTATGGAGACTTTGGGTAATCTGCATTGTCGGTAAGATGCGAGTTTATTTAGATTCTGACTTAGTTTGAACCTTTACAGGGAGATTAGGAAGATAAGGGAGAATAATTAATGCCCAATGACAAATGACTAACTAGAAAATTAGGATAAATTATGGATGCTCAATTAAGTCTTACAGAAATTAGTGTTGCACGCGAGATTTTACAAGATTACGATCCGGCACAGCACGCATTGAATCACCTGGAAAAACACAATGGTAAAGTTGAAACTGCTTTTGAGGATTTGTGGATTGAGAATAATGGGCAACCGATCATGCCGCAAGGTAAATCACTTTGGCAAGTAACGTTAAAGGTACTGCGTGAAGAACTGTGCGGCGATGATGGTTTTCGTGGTCAACTTAAAGAATACACAAAAAAGCCAGGAAGTTCGCCCTTACTAACAGGGTTGATTGTTTCCCTTGTGGGTTTAGCAGGGGCGAACGGTTTCCCCATTGATCCAGCGATCGCAACTATTATTGTTTTGTATATCCTCAAAATTGGCTTGAATATTTTTTGCGAATATACTGAAATTGAAATTTCACCAGATTAGCTCTCTACCAGTTAAGATACACACCATGTTAGTGGTGTGCATCTGTGGTTGGATTTTAAAAGTTATCGAAATTAGCGATCGCTTCCTTCATTTTATCTACCACCTCATCCACAGCCATAACTCCCAATTCTCCAGAGGCGCGGGTACGGATACTCAAAGTGTTAGTTTCCACTTCTTTAGCTCCCACCACTGCCATCACAGGTATTTTATCTTTCTCTGCATTGCGAATCTGTTTACCCAAGCGATCGCCACTGGTATCAACTTCTGCACGGATGCCCAACGTTCTCATTTTCGTCGCCACATCTTTAGCAAAGTCTAGTTGTGTGTCACCTACTGGTAATAATCTAGCTTGCACTGGCGCTAACCATAAGGGGAAATCACCCGCATACTCTTCAATTAAGATCCCAATTAGCCGTTCCAGCGAACCAAAAGGCGCACGGTGAATCATCACTGGGCGTTTGCGAACTCCATCTTCAGCAACATACTCCAAATCAAAACGCTCTGGCAAATTGTAATCCACCTGCACAGTTCCTAATTGCCACTCCCGTTCTAGGGCATCACTAAAGATAAAGTCAAGTTTTGGCCCATAAAATGCTGCTTCTCCAATACCTTCAAAATGTTCCATCCCCAAGGTTTCAACTGCACGGCGAATTGCACCTTCGGCTTTGTCCCAAACTTCATCAGAACCGATGTACTTATCACTAGCCGGATCGCGGAAACTGAGTCTAGCTTTGAAGTTCTTTAGTTGCAGACTATTGAACACCGACAAAATCAAATCCACCACACTGAGGAATTCGCTATCTAGTTGTTCTGGGGTGACGAACAGGTGAGAATCATCCACTGTAAAACCGCGCACCCGCGTTAAACCGCCCAATTCCCCTGATTGTTCGTAACGATAAACGGTGCCAAATTCCGCCAAGCGCATCGGTAGTTCTCGATAAGAGCGTAACTCACTCTTATATATTTGGATATGGAAGGGGCAGTTCATCGGCTTCATGACAAATCCCTGTTCCTGTGCAGCCGCTTCTTGATCATCTGCCATTAGCGGGAACATATCTTCTTTATATTTTTGCCAGTGCCCAGAGGTTTTAAATAAATCTACTCTGGCAATGTGAGGCGTTACCACAGATAAATAACCCCGTTTTACCTGTTCTTGTTTGAGAAAGTCTTCCAAAGTACTTCGCAACACAGTACCTTTGGGAGTCCACAAAGGTAAACCCGGCCCAACTAGGTCAGAAAATATAAATAATCCTAGTTCCTTACCAAGTTTTCGATGATCTCGCCGCAGCGCTTCTTCTTTTCGCCGTTTATACTCAGTGAGTTGTTCCGGGTTTTCCCAAGCGGTAGCATAGATGCGTTGTAGTTGAGCCTTGGTTTCATCTCCACGCCAGTAAGCCCCAGCAACACTTTCTAATTCAATTGCCTTGGGGTTTAATTCATTGGTATTTTCCACATGAGGCCCCGCACACAAATCCCACCATTCATTTCCTAAGTGGTAAATCGTGATTGGTTCCTCTTTAATATCTGCCAGGATTTCTAGTTTGTAAGGTTCCTTAATTTCTTGAATGCGGCGTTCGGCTTCTTCGCGGCTGACTTCTTCCCGAATTACTGGCAGTTTGCGATTGATAATCTTTACCATCTCTTTTTTGATGGTTTTGAGATCATTTTCGCTAAATGGTTCTGGATTATCGAAATCATAGTAAAATCCGTTTTCAATCCAAGGGCCGATTGTGACTTGCGCCTTGGGAAACAGCTTTTGTACTGCCATTGCCATGACATGGGAAGTAGTATGGCGAATCTTTTTTAACGTCTCCGATTCGCTGGTACGCGGCAAATATATTTTTTCAACTTGTTCTAATTGATCTGACTGATCTGATGATTTTAGCGACATTGGCTGCTGAACCATTGGCAAAGTGATTATAAAAGGTAATTTATCCGATGTGTACGGCTTCTTCAACTATAACGATTTTGATTTTTGCCAGTTTGGTTTTATTTTCCAACTGCGGAATTAATTTTTAATCGGGTATGAAGATAAATTTTTGATTGATTACCTACTAAATAAAATTTAGGATTCCACGCGTAGGCGTAGCCCGTCGTAGACATCGCTAAATTATCTTATGAATTGCAACTCAGTGTCAGCTATGTCTGCGAATATATAGACGCTTCTCCAAAAGAACGATACAAACCCAAAATCAAGACTACACAATAAATCATGTGCTTTTTATTACATAACTTAGAATTGTGAGAGAAATAAGAAAATTGTTAAGAAGCGTAAATAACGTTAATATTTAGTAAGAAAGTTAAAATATGCCTCTTATTTATGCAAGACTCAAACTTACCAGGGACTGAGTTGCTGAAAACAGTTTTAGAACCCTTGCTGGACGATTTTCAATATTGGTTTACGCGATCGCGTAATCTATTGGAAAGCGAGCAGCTCTCATTTATGAGTGACCAAGAGCAATCTGCCTTGCTCTTGCGAGTTAAACAAGCGCAGAATGAACTAAACACGGCGAAGATGCTGTTTAGCGCTACTGATGGACAAGTCGGGCTTGATATGGCAACGTTAATGCCTTGGCATCAATTAGTAACAGAATGCTGGAATGTGGCAATGCGCTTTCGTCAAGCGCGTGAAGTCTAAGCAGCAGATGCTCTCATCTACTAATTTTTGGCAGACTACTTAGCGATGTCTAATGACAAGCCGAGGAAGCGTCTACACAAGACGTTAAATCAGCCGTCAAAAAGATAGTAAAAAATCCTTAGCAATTTATTAACATTATTTGGATTAGCAAAATAATGTATCCTATGTTACCGTAGGTGGAATAACGGTTGACAAATAACTCCATATAAATGTAACCGCACAAAGAGTGCGTCAAATACTCGTCTTAACTCTGAGTCATAGTGTCGGCGAAGCAAAGCGTTACAAAACAAAGTTTTAAAAATAGCTGTCCTGGAGGAAAATCCAATGTTACACCTGCTTTACATTCTTGCTTTTACAATCCTTGCATTTATAGCTGTTGGCAACTTAATTCGTAACCTGATCATGTTCAGTTTTGATCGAGAGCGAACTTACCCGACGAATTCTTTGTCAATGAATAATCAAGGTAACTATGGTTATTATTCATCAAAAAAACAGTTTGTACCCCATCCAGAGTTATTAGATAGTGCAGGTAACTTAATTAAAGAGCCACTTTTGGTAATGCGTTCGATTAACGTTGAAGATGCGCGTCAACATCTTGATGCACTTTACGAAGCATCTCCAGGACATAAAGGTGAAAGTTCAGAGGAAGCGTAAAAGAGACGCGATTAATCGCGTCTGTACAGGAGTTTGGGTGTAAATTATTGTTGTTTTTACATCCTTAATCTCTCGCGTAGCAAAAATTTATTAATATCCTTAAATTCGAGGCGATCGCATCGGTAGGCTGGGAACTTAAAATTATGTTGTCCACTTGGCACAGGTTTAAGTTGCTATGAGTGACAAAGAAGCCGTTATTGAGTTAGTGAAACATTTACCCCAGGATGTAACCCTACGAGAAATTGTTCAGAAAATTGAGTTTATTGCAGCTATACGGGAAGGGTTTGACCAAATTGACCAAGGGGAGGGGATTCCAATTGAGCAGGTTGAGCAGATAATGGATACATAGACTACCAAGTAATTCTCTCGCCAAAAGCACTTGGACATTTAGAAACTATCATCCGGTACATTGCTCAAAATAATCCTGAAGCTGCCAGAAAGCTTGGTCAGCAGTTATTAAAAAAAACGGAAGAACTAAGCCAATTTCCATTTAAGGGGCAAAAGGTTTCGGAATTTGATGAGCTTAACATTCGCCAGTTAATCCTAAAGCCCTATCGCATTATTTATCGGGTTGAGGAAGACAAGAAACAGGTAAGTATTGCAAGGTTCTGGCACGCATCAAGATTTAGCCCTGAATTGTAACTGTAAACTTTTATAACAAATCGTATTGACAACGTAAATACATCTTGCCTAGACTATGAGGTATAGATGTGTCTTTCGTGCTTAATGGTATCACCTTTATTTGGAACGAGGAGAAAGCTCGGATTAATCCAGCAATCATGACGGCATCACATTTCAGCAAGCCGTAGAACCTTTCTTCGATCCGTTTCTAGTGGTGGTTGATGCAAGCCGCAATGATGAGCTACGGGATGCTGTGATTGGCTTAGACAGACGATGGAATCTTCTATACGTCGTCTACATTGAGCGTGAATAATATGAAAGCTGAAGTCTTAAAAAAACGACTCGATAAAAATCGTCCAATGACGACAATCACAATTCGCATTCCCGAAGATGTAATTGAGGATTTAAAGCGAGTAGCACCATTGTTAGGGTTTTCTGGTTATCAGCCATTAGTTCGTGCTTACATCGGACAAGGACTCAGAGATGATCTTGAGCGACTTGAGGGTAATACAGTTTCGACATTGATTGCAAGCCTGAAACGGCATGGTGTGAGTGATGAGATAATTCGTGAAGCACTCAGCGAAGCTACTGGGCGAAGCAGCAACAGCTAGTAACGGTAGTATTCCTCTTTCATGAGTAGGGGAAGTTATCTGCTTGTGTTCGAGGTTACTAGCATAAAATAACCTGTGATCTATTATTTTAGAAGTGCATTGACCAGATTTGAGTTTATAGTAGATAGTCCACCAGTCTCACAACAGGCTCGTAAGCGCGGTAAGGGCAATTCCATTGAAGATTGGAAAAAGACAGTGCGACAAGAGGCTGAAAAATACTGGTCTTCGGAACAAAAAACAGCTACTGGGTGGGTTATGCTCCAGATAACCTATTTTTATAATTCTGATAAAATGGATGTAGACAATATAGTGAAGCCTATTCAAGATGCAATTAAAGGATTAGCCTACGTGGATGATAAGCAAGTAAGCGATCTCTTAGTTAGAAAGAGGAATTTATCAGGTAACTTTAGAATAGAAAACATGACCTCGATATTGACGGAAGGCTTTGAACGTGGCAAACAGTTCTTGCATATTGTCGTAATTGATGCTGCTGATCAGGAGGTACTTACCTGATGGCAACTTCAACCGCAAACTTAGAAAGAGAGCGATTACTTAAACTAGCAGAGGAGTATCGTGAAAAGGGTTACGAAGTTTTTTTTCATCCAAATCTAGAAGACTTGCCTGACTTCCTTAAAACCTATCGCCCCGACATGATAGTACGTCGTGGAGAAGAAAATGTAGTTATTGAAGTCAAGTCGCGCGCCTCACTTAACTCTTCTTCTAATCAATACTTAAGTAATTTAGCTAAAGCGGTAGAAAAACATCCTGGGTGGAGATTTGAATTTGTAATGACCAACCCAGAGGATATAATGTATTCTCTGAAAGCAGAGGGTTCTCTTCAGGAACATGAAATAGAATCACAGTTGCAAGTAGCAAGGCAACTTACAACGCAACATCCAGAATCAGCTATTCTATATTCTTGGTCTTTGGTAGAAGCAACTTTGAGACTTATTACCGAAAAGGAAGAGCTAAGTTTAGAAGGATTTGATCCACTCTACTTAATAAACCAATTAGCAACTGAAGGTGTAATTTCAAAATCTGAGTATCAGTTACTAATGAATGCACTCTTATTACGTAATGCGATCGCTCATGGTTTCAAAACTACACAACTTACGCAAAATTCTGTATATGAATTGATCGAGCTTACAGAGCAGCTTTTAAGAACTCTACACACTGGCGATGAAGCAGGTTAACACTCCGCGTTGGTTGGAGCGGATGGTAGTACAGGTCATGCTGCCGATGTCTACGACGGGCTACGCCTACGCACCCACTAATTATAAAATAGGGAGTGCTAAACTCCCTACTCCCTTCCTATGCTTCGATCACTACCCGGAGATTGCCCCGTTTTTTAGCAACGCGACAAGCAGTCGTAGTCCCAGAACGCTCGAATTCTAAATCGAGGATGGTAGGGCCGACTCGTAAATTATGAAATGACAGGCGATTAATCGATTCTGGCAAAGCGGGGTCGATTATTCGCAAGCAGTTATTTTGAGCATCAGGCACCAAGTTGACCATCATTTGCAGTAGTTGGAAAATACTACCAGTAGCCCAAGCTTGGGGAGTACAGGCAACTGGATACTGGACGGGGGCATTATCACCGTTCCGTTCGTAGCCGCAGAAAAGTTCTGGAGGACGTTGATAGGGCTGTTGACTAGTCATATCGAATAAACCTTGAAAAATTTCCAAAGCTTGATCGATGAGGCCGAGCGATCGCAATCCCATTGCAATCAGAGCGTTATCATGAGGCCAAACTGAACCAATATGATAGCCCATCGGATTATAAGCGGGTGACAAACTACTTAGGGTACGAATGCCCCAACCATTAAACATATCTGGTGCGCGCAACCTTTCTGCTACACTATAAGCTTTTTCGTGTGTGAACAGACCCAAATTCAGACAATGACCGGGATTTGAGGTAATACTGTCCACTGGCTTGCCATCTCCATCCAAAGCTAAAGCGCAGAAATCTTGGTCTTCTACCCAAAAATCTCGATTAAAACGAACCTTAAGATTTCTGGCTTCTTCTTGCCAACGATCTGCCAAATCAAGGCGCTTCTTCATCCTAGCTATTTCTGCTAGGCGCATTTTTGCAGCATAGACGTAAGCTTGCACTTCAGAGAGGGCAATTGGACCATTGGCTAATTCTCCCTTGTGGTCTACGATACAGTCACCAGAATCTTTCCAACCTTGGTTAACAAGACCGCGTTTGGATTTACGGAAGTAACTGAGGTAGCTGGTTTGTTTGGAATTGCGATCGATCCACTCCATTGCTGCTAGAGCATTCGGCCAAAGTTGCTCTAGGAGTTCTTGATCGTGAGTCCAAGCATAATGTTCGGCATAGAGCATTAGCCACAGGGGAGTAGCATCAACTGTACCGTAGTAGGGTGTATGGGGAATTTCTTGACAACGAGCCATTTCTCCTAAACGTAACTCGTGCAAAATCTTACCCGGTTCTTCTTCGCGCCATTCGTTGTCGATTTTACCTTGGTATGTCGCCAGTAATATCAGGGTTTCCTTGGCGATTTGCGAGTTTAACATCAGGGTTTGGGAAGCTGTAATCAGCGAATCTCGACCAAATAGTGTTGAAAACCACGGCACTCCGGCGGAAACAGTCTTATACTTCCCAAAAGATTGGCGCAACAAATACATATCTTGTTCAGCGCGCTCAATTACTCGATTGAAGGTACTCTTATCTGAGCTAATACGTGTAATTTGCTGTACCCAGTTTTGCTCCTCCATCAACTCAGCAGCTTTCGCCTGTCCTAAAGTAATGGCGGCGCTCACGGTTGAACTGGACTGGTTGTTTTTAAACATATTCACTCGATAGCCCAGCTTTTGAGTTTCGTGAGAAGCTAACTCTAGCTGCCAAACCGCAGTGTAACCTTTGAAATAGTCTGGTTGCTGATGCTGGAATAAAATACGAGATTCCATAACTGAGCCATCTAGACCTTGATAGGCGAGTGTTATGGATTCTTCCCTAGAGGCGTGTGGCTCTTTAGGTACAGGTGCAACGCCATCGACCTGAGAAAATGTTCCTTCCTCAGCCGTCAATGCCACTAGGCGTAAAAGCCTACCTCGTTTTTCTCTGTCATAACCCCGGACTTCAAATAAATCAACAAAATCAGCATCAAAGCTGATGCTTAGTTCAAAACTGATGGTTGTTGTGCTGTAGTTGGATATTTCTATTTCTTCAAATAGTGCCCCATTCAGCACCATTTCCCGGCGAATTCCTACAGTGTCACCTTTCAAGCGATCGTCGATTTTGGGGTTGGTACACAAAACTGAGAGTGAAAACCCTTTTTCAGCAGTACTACTGAGGAGTACAGGCGATCGCCCTTCAATTTGCAACTCCAAGCGATTCAGAAATCTCGTATCACAACAAAACAGTCCCATGCTGGGATTGCCATCGTTGAGGGAACAACCAGAAATGTTCCCGATGGTATCTGTCACAAAAAATAAATCATCATCTTTAACCGTCAGTGTCGGTTGTGGTCTTTCACTCACAACACAAGGCCACTCCGGGATCGGTAATTGTTCGGCAGGAATAAAAGTTTTTCCATCCAGGAAAATTTTTTCCGGGGTCATTAGCGTATCCGGTGTCATTAGCCAAAGTTCCGTGTACAGGTCTATATTTTTCTGGTCTTCCCAGTAGAGGTCGCTGACCCTCATAACTTCCGGGAAAAAGGCGCTCTCTAAAACTCGTTTGAGCCATTGGAGCCAAAGCAATCTTTACATACTGCTGACAAAATAGCAGCGTTCAAATCTATATAAGTAAATCTTGATAAATTTATATTTTAGTAAGTCTAAAGTCAATACTCAAAACTAAGCATTTGGAGATAATTCATTAGTCATTGAACTTTCTCAAGACATAAGACACATAGAGTAACCAGCAAAAATGCGAAATTCCCACTTTTTGTTGGACACATAGAGAATTTGTTCTCTACTATCATACGATTTTGTCTTAAATATCTTTGGTATTTAATTAGACAAATTTATTATAGTTAATTAATTGATTAATTGTGAGCAGCGATGAAGTGCACCCTCTCGTAGAGAAGTGCGGGCTATACCAACGTGCGGATTATCAATCAATAATCAGTGGTTTTTATTGAATACAACAGTTTAAACCATACAATAGTTAGTGTTTTAGTACGCAGTTTAGAAAGATTTTACCTGTGCGAGTATATGGCAAAGTTGGTCAAGAATGTATATTGGGCGTAGTAGTCTATTATTTGAAATATCATAATGCTAGTCAATGGATAAAGACTTGGGTGAAGAACAAAGCGGTATTGGCAAATGGCTACGCCACATCTATGTCTACAGCCCGTCAGGGTGCGAAAGATAAAGGCATTACCGCTGTTGCTCTATTTGCTACTCAAGGTTTTTAAATTTGTAAATGAAAGTACACACCTCTTCCTAATTGGTAACAAAGTGTTGCGTTTGCCTTGGCGGAAAGTGCTTCTGATCATTCTTTACATATTGCAACTGTTTATTTAACTTAAGACTCCGTTGGAATTTGTACAATGCAGCTGTGACGTGGATCTGATCGAGATTGAGCGTTTAACAATAATTCATGAGCATTTCGACTTCTGTGCTGAGTGATCTGCTAAAGTCCTTACCGTACTTGCGGCCTCAGCTATATTTTAAGGCTTCACTAACGGCGCTGTCCCACGCGATGGAAGATCAAGTTTTGGCTGCGACTTTAGCCCAACCCCTTGTAATTGCTAGTTTCCAGCGAGAGCGATTCTATCGCCAAGAAGCTCATCGCTACCAGCGACTTGCCTCACGGAGTAATCAAATATACGTATTATCTGCTCCCGAAACGGATTTCACCAATAGCTCGGAACACTACGAAAAGGTCGCTTTTGAGCCAGAGGATGCCTTAAGTCAAGAGTGGCATTTGGTTGTGATTGCTGATAATTATGCGACTTGTCTGGTTTGTCGGGAAAGCCTTGGCTCTATTGCTAAAAACAAGCAACTACCGGAACTAAGCCCTAGTCTGGATATGGATACAGCCCGAAGATTTGAGGGAATTTGGACATCGGAAAGGGGAGTTAGCCTGAAGGCAGCCGAATTGCTATTAGAAAGGATTTTGGTTTACAGACCAGAACTGGCAAGTAAAGTTGAGGAGGCACGCCAGAGGTTTGGCGTCGGGGAGCCGAGAAGCTATTCTGGAGCCGAACAGGTCAATGAATATGCTTGTGATATTGACACAGATCCCTTTGTGCAGCGCTTAGTAACTTATTTGCAAGCTAGTCAGTACAAATTGCACAAAGCCTACCGTTCAATTGCTGCTCAGGCACGAAAAGAACGATTAGTCAACTCTATTAGTACTGCTATTCGGCGATCGCTTGATCCTCACGAAGTTCTCCAGGTGGCGGCACAAGAATTAGGACAACATCTAGAAGCTTGTCGCTGTCTAATTTACCGCGCTCAAGCTACAGATAGCGAAACCATAATTGAACACGAGTTTTTGATTCCTGGTATTTTATCGGTTCGTGGGCAAACCTGGGAGTTAGAAAAAAATTCTTTATTTCGGGACATAGTTGAACAAGGCGAAGGGATTTGTGTAAACGATACGCTGAGTGACTTTCGCGTTACAAATTCGCCGGAACTTTCTTTAATTGCCAAAAAGTTTGCCATTCGTTCTTGGCTGATGGAACCTGTATTTTATCAGGGGCGATTATTGGGCATTGTGGAGTTACACTATTGCCGGATGCCGCCGCATGAGTGCCAACCTGGGGAATTGGATCTGGTAGAAGCGATCGCCACCCAAGTAGGAGCAGCTCTCATTCAAGCGGAAGCTTACGCCAACCTAGAAGAACTTAACCAGCAGCTAGAAGCCCTAGACCGCACCCGCAGCAACCTCATAGCCATCACAGGACACGAACTTCGTACCCCCCTATCCACTATTCAAGTGTGCTTGGAAAGCCTCGCTAGTGAACCGGATATGCCCTTGGAGTTGCAGCAGTTAATGCTCAACACTGCTCTTTCCGATTCAGAGCGGCTACGAAAACTAGTACAAGATTTCTTGACGCTTTCTAACTTGGAAAGTGGCCGAGTGCAATGGCATCCAGAATCACTCACTTTACAAGAGTGTGTGGATTTAGCACTCAGCCAAAATCGCACACGTTCCTCAACGGAAAAGCCGCCCAGAATCAAAACTCAAATTGCCCAAAATTTACCTTTGATCAGAGCTGACGGTGATTGGTTGGTAGAAGTACTGGCAAAACTCCTAGACAATGCTTGTAAATTTACGCCACCCGAAGGAGAAATCACCATTAAAGCGATTCACAACAACGATCAAATGGTCGAGGTGACTGTGGCTGACACTGGACGCGGCATTGAACCAAATCTTTTAAAAGTAGTTTTTGACCGCTTTTATCAAGAAGAGGGAGCGCTACGCCGCACTACTGGCGGTACTGGACTTGGTTTAGCAATTTGCCGTCAAATTGTTAATGGCTGGGGTGGTGAAATTTGGGCAGAGTCAATTGGCAAAGACCAGGGTAGTCAGTTTCACTTCACTATACCTACTGTTCAAGTTAGCAAACAGGAAAAGCGGACAAAAGTCAAGAGTAAATAGTTATTGGGGCATTGGGCATTGGGCATTGGGCATTGGGCATTGGGCATTGGGCATTGGGCATTGGGCATTGGGCATTGGGCATTGGGCATTGGTTTTTAACAAATGACAAAGAACAAAGGACAAATGACTAAAAACTGTTACAGTCTATAACGCGATCGCAATATGATCCTCGTTGGGGTGTTAGGATTCCCTAAAAACGTTGAGAGAATACTTTAATGACAGAAACACTCTCTGGACAAACACCCCTATTTGCTGGCAGCACTGGTGGGTTACTCAGCAAAGCCCAAACTGAAGAAAAGTACGCAATCACTTGGACTAGCCCAAAGGAACAAGTATTTGAATTGCCTACAGGTGGCGCTGCTACTATGCGGGCAGGTGAAAACCTGCTGTATATAGCTCGTAAAGAATATGGCATTGCTTTGGGCGGTCAGAAACTCCGGAAACTCAAAATTACAGATTATAAAATCTACCGGATTTTACCCAACGGTGAAACTACTTTAATTCACCCAGCTGACGGCGTATTCCCTGAAAAGGTGAATGAAGGTCGTGGGAAAGTAGGTTATGTCCCACGCAGCATTGGGGAAAACCCCAGTCCAGCACAACTCAAGTTCAGTGGTAAAGCTACCCACGAAGTATAGGGACTAGGCACTGGGAAAGAAGCAGGGGGAGCAGGGAGCAAGGGAGAATTTTCTCCTCCGCCCCCCTGCATCCCGCCCCTCTGCCTCTTTCCAATGCCCCATGCCCAATGCCCCATGCCCTAAACTATTTATGGTATTCCCAGATTTCTCAGAATTTTCTCGCCTAGCTCTCCAAGGCAACTTCGTTCCGATATATCAAGAGTGGGTGGCAGACTTAGATACGCCAGTATCTGCTTGGTATAAAGTCTGTGCAGGTCAGCCCTATAGTTTTTTGTTGGAATCAATAGAAGGCGGGGAAAAACTAGGACGCTATAGTTTAGTCGGTTGCGATCCTTTGTGGGTTTTGGAAGCAAGGGGCGATCGCACAACCCAGAAAAACCGCGATGGTTCGCAAGTCGTTTTTGCAGGCGACCCTTTTACAGCTTTAGCCGAATGTTTAGCACCTTTTCAGCCAGTCAAGCTACCACAGCTACCGCCAGGAATTGGCGGGTTGTTTGGGTTTTGGGGCTATGAATTAATTCGCTGGATTGAGCCGCGTGTGCCAATTCATCCACCAGATGAGCGAAATATCCCTGATGGCTTGTGGATGCAAGTAGACCACTTATTGATTTTTGACCAAGTAAAGCGGAAAATTTGGGCGATCGCTTATGCTGATTTACGCGATCCAAAAGTAGATTTACACGCAGCATATCAACAAGCGGGCGATCGCGTCACTCAAATGCTCGAAAAGCTATCTCTACCTTTATCACCGCAAAAAACCCGATTGGAATGGAAACCACCTGGAAGTCGTGTATCTGGCGGAGCAGAGGAATACACCAGTAACTTTACCCGCGCCGATTTTTGTACCAGTGTCCAAAAGGCCAAAGATTACATTAAAGCAGGGGATATTTTTCAAGTAGTGATTTCCCAGCGACTATCAACAGCATACACAGGCGACCCTTTTGCACTTTACCGCTCTCTACGTCAGATAAATCCTTCGCCTTACATGGCTTACTTTAACTTCCAAGATTGGCAAATTATCGGTTCTAGTCCTGAAGTGATGGTGAAAACCGAAACAGATTCAGATGGTGGGATAATAGCAACGGTACGACCAATTGCTGGAACTCGTCCACGGGGTAAAACTGTTCAGGAAGATGCATCTCTAGCTCAGGATTTACTTGAAGACCCCAAGGAAATTGCCGAACACGTCATGCTTGTAGATTTAGGGCGGAATGATTTAGGGCGGGTTTGTCAAAGTGGTAGCGTCAAAGTTGATGAATTAATGGTAGTTGAGCGCTACTCCCATGTAATGCACATTGTCAGCAATGTTGTGGGTAAATTAGCGCTTGATAAAACAGCATGGGATTTACTGAAAGCTTGCTTCCCAGCAGGTACAGTTAGCGGCGCACCTAAGATTAGGGCAATGGAAATTATCCACGAGTTAGAGTCTAGTCGTCGCGGAGTTTATTCCGGTGTATATGGATATTACGATTTTGAAGGACAATTAAATACTGCGATCGCAATTCGGACAATGGTAGTGCATGATAATACAGTGAACGTGCAAGCCGGCGCAGGTTTAGTGGCTGATTCTGAGCCAGAGAAAGAATACGAAGAAACGTTGAATAAAGCTAGAGGTTTATTAGAGGCGATTCGTTGTTTGCATTGAATATGCCCTGAAACTAAAGTCTGGGACTACCTATAGCAGTTCTCGTTTACGTGAGGTACACCCGTAGGGGCACGGCATACCGTGCCCCTACACCTTGGGATATAACGTTGTACCGCATCTGAATGGGAACCGCTATAAACAAAGCTTACTAAAGCTGGCTGCTGAGATTTTAGAGTAGTTTTGATTATTTAAACGATATTCTTTGTCCGTTACCCTAAATGTAGAAGCTTTTTTTACTAAAATTGCGATATTTGTCCTCAACATCGCAACATTTTTACAAACATCGCAACATTTGTCCTCAACATCGCAACATTTTTACAAACATCGCAACATTTGTCCTCAACATCGCAATATTCAGATAAAAAAGATGTGGTTCATTTACCTGAAAATAGCTGTAAGAAGATAAAGCCCATATTTGCGCTGATGTTAAGCGAGAATACAGTACTGGGCGAAAGTTATGCTTTATTAAATCCAGAATCCTCAATCTAAGTCAGTATCCTGTAAAAATTCCAGAATTGCTGCATTCAGCACCTCAAAAGCCCCAGTTGAGGCATCATGATAGCAGTTAGACAAAATTTGTAATTTGGAATTGGGGATATAGTAATGCAATTTTTCACCATGACTAGTAGGAAACCAACTATCTTGTTCACCCCATAAAACTAGTGTAGGACACTTAATCGCACTCAGATTATTTTGAATTTTGGTGAGCATATTTGGCTTATTTGCTTGCCAGTTCTCTATTTCTTGCGCTGCTATTTGTAATTCTTCGGTAACTTTTGCGATCGCACCAGGCAGTTCAATAAACGGGTAAGTTATCCAATAGATATCTTCCTGTGTCAGAATTGACGGATCAAATAGTACTCTACGTCTTTCTATGGCCATAATTTCTCTAAATAGAGGTGCAAACAGATATGCCAGACGCAAAGAATCAATTGTTTGCATTATATCTAACGGCATTTGGGCAAGTAACCACATCGCCCAATGAGGTAGACGTTCGCTAAATATCGGTGCATTGACTACTACTAGCCGCCCGATTAAATGGGGATTTTCTTGAGCAATGGCAAGAGCAATTAATGCCCCCATAGATTCAGCCACAACTACTGCGGGTTCATCACATAATGCCTGAATAATTCTTTGAAATTCAATAACTTGATGACCCTTATCTTCTCGACGAGACAATGGTTTTTCGGAAAAACCATAACCTTTGGCATCAAAACAAATTACCCGGAAATGTTTAGATAATGGTGCTATGCTGTTGCGCCAATTGTAGCTCCAACTACCCATGCCATGTAATAAAATTAGCGGTTTACCTGTACCTTTTTCGCCATAGGCAATTTGTACAGGATAACCTTTAGCATCACTAATAATTAGACTTTGCCGCCCTTTGGGAAAAGTAACTTGCCACCAATCTTTCATTCCGTTATCAACAAACAATTTAACCACCAGTTAAGACGTTCCATAGCATTCTAATTAGGATTACGGGTAATGCTACTAAAACAATGGAGATCAACAACAATCCAGCCAAAACAGCAAAGATAAACCACCCGTCTGCACTCTTTTGCTGGCTAGGAAACTTTAAATACTCTTCCAATAGCTTGATATTATGAGTGTTAGCTGTCCAGGCAAAATCAAAAAAGTCTCCTAAAATTGGCACAGCGCCTACCAAGCCATCGATGATTACATTCAAAACCATTTTGCCCAAGGTGGCTTTAGATACACCCAACCGCGCTGCTTCTAAGATGATGTAGCTAGAAAACATGACTCCCAAAAAATCACCGCCAATAGGTATAAGTCCTAAAATTGGATCTAGACCAATACCAATCTGTGTGCCGGGAATAGTGATAGCATTATCTAGTAGCCGACTGAACTGACGCAGACGCTTCAAGGTGGATGCTTTGGCATCAGGTTCAATCATGGAAAATCGAGGGGGAGAATTAGGCATGAAGGCGATCGCTCACTTTGGATTGAATTGTTAGATATTCTACTCCCCCTACTGAGATTTATCAAAAGTTTTCTCAGGGATTTACTAATTAATATTTTTAGTTAGATTGCGCTGTGCTTTTAAGCGCATATCTTCGCCGACAGTCACGTTTAACTGATCGCCAATTAACAAAACAGCAGCGCTCATTGACAGCCAAAGCATTAAAACTATCACAGCCCCTACAGCACCATATACTTTATTATAATTGCCAAAATTCGCCACATAAAGCCGAAATAAAGCAGACAATATTGCCCAGAAAACAGCTGCTAAAATCGCTCCAGGCATCATTGGCGTGCCTGGGTTCCAGTGGCTTGGGCCATAGCGATAGACAAAGCTAAAGGCGACAGCAACAATACTTAAAGCTAAAGGCCAGCGCAACAGTTGCCAAAGATGCAACAAAAAGACCAAAGAATCATTTCCGCGCACCACCATTCCCAAAAGTAAATCGCTGGTAAATACTAAAAAAGAAGCTAACACCAAAAGCAGCATAGTACCGACTGTTAACCCCAAAGACACGAGTTTGGCTTTCCAAAAGGGGCGCATCTTCTCTGGAGGAATTTGATGGATTTGATCTAAGGCTGTCATCGCAGTACTCACCGCCCCAGAAGCAGTCCAAATTGCTAATACAAAGCTTAAAGAAAACAAACTACTGTTTTTGGAGTTGGTAATTTCTGTGGTGGCAAAATCACGAATCAGAATCAAGGCTTCTTCAGGTAAAACTTGACTTAATTGCACCGCCAGTTGTTTAAAGGTAGCTTGTAAAGATTCTGCTAATAAGCCGATGGCTGTGAGGACAGCAAGAATCGCTGGAAACAACGATAGTATGGCATTGAAGGCAATTTCCGAAGCCAGTCCCAAAAGTCGTCTTTCGGTTGTCCTGGCGAAAGTTTTTTTGAGTGTGCGCCAATTGAGGTGACGAAAGAAACGGACAAAACGAGGCTTAAACATAACTATAGTAAGTCAAAATCCCATAGAGAAAAACCCAGTATTAGCAAAGTTTTTGGCTTTTCCTTATCTATCGAATTAAAGTGATTCTACCGTAAGTTTGAAGATTGCACTTCGTTGAACTATATAGCCAAATTGTAATAATCGTAGAGACGCGATTAATCGCGTCTCTACTCCTTGATTCTTAACGCAGGGATTCAAGAATTACTGCTGTTGTAATTAAACACAACAAAATAAATCCCAGTGGCAGCAAAAACTGTTGTAAAACGTACAACAATATGGGTATGATTTGTAAGATACCCAAACCACTGGATAACACGTAGGCGATCGCAATCCCAAACAGCACGAACAAGAAATATTTCAGGGACTTAGAGGCAAAACGGAATAGAAGCGTATCCTGATTTGTGTCCATAGTTTTACTCACGAAAGTAGCTGAGTTTTTAGCAGTGAATATTCTTTTTGATTGCCCATTGCTCCTTAAAAAATTAGGCTATGGGAAATCTTATCCCGTCTGAACAGTATTAGTTTTACAGGTGGATATTTGCCCGATTCGATGAATTATTCAAAGACTGTTGTTGCCTTTGGGGATTATTTTGCTTTTCATAGTTAATCAACAGTTGAAATGCAATAAACAAGCTCAATAACAACAGCAAAAATGAGCTTAAACCAGACGGATATCTATTTATTTCTCGCTCAACACCACATTTGAGACAAACATATCTATTGGGATTACGTGTATCTTGGGCAAAGGGGCACTGATTTTGATTGCAATCATGATGACAATCTTTGTCTAACATCATTGAACCTCCTGTATGGTGAAGACTTACATACTTGGTCGGAAATATGCTCTACAGAATCTAGTTAGTTAATACCTACTGCCTGTTTAGTAAACACCACTTTCATGAGTCATTAATATGGGAGAGTAACAAGTAATATCTGTGATTTACTAAGCTTGCAGTAGTAGCGCTGGTAAAATTTCTCCTCAAACACCTTTTCTTGGCGCTTAACTTAACTTCGCCTGTATTAATTACAAGAATAGTACACTTTATAATGCTTTGCAGTACTATAAAGTAAGTTTCCTACCGAGTAGGAAAAAGTATTTTGTAGTATGACAAGTAGGAAGAAGTAGTAAAAATATGGTTATAATCAAGTAAAAAGGATACATCAAGTTAACAAATGGGTGCAGAAGAAGCCTTAGAGTTTGTAGATAACTTAGTTTTTCTCAAGAAGAGAGAACACTTAGATAAAATTCAAAGGATTATTTTGCGTAATTTGTGGGAAGATGGAAAACAAACTTACCACGATATCGCCAATAGTCGTGGCTATACAGAAGCGCATTTAAAAGCAGTTGGTGCAGGGCTTTGGCATCTATTATCAGATGTGCTGGGCGAGAAAGTCTCGAAATCAACCTTCCAAGGCGTGGTTCAGGGATTTTGGACAACTCAACAGTCGCAAAAAGTTCCCTATATTCCAAATTCAGCGAATAATGGCGCTAAACCCCAAGATTTAGATTCTAACTTTGTCGGGCGCGATCGCCAAATAGCCGAACTCCACACCCTCGTCAGTGGGGGAGCAAAAGTTATTCTGATCCAGGGTGAAGGCGGTGTTGGTAAAACTACCTTAGCACGTAAGTATTTTAAAACTCAAAAGTTTAATTTTGTTCTAGAACTGTGGATGGCCACAGAAATCCAAAATATTACTCCAGTAGAGAGTGTGGTTGAGGAATGGCTGCGGCGAGATTTTAACGAAGAACCAGGGCGCGACTTTGGTATCAACTTAGAACGATTACGCCGGAAACTGCGACAGCAAACTCCCAAAATTGGAGTATTTATCGACAATTTGGAAACTGCTCTCGATAAAAATGGTAAGTTTCTGGAATATCGTCGTCCTTATGTTGAGCTATTAAGAGTATTAGCAGATCCAGATGTACATTCAGTTACTTTAGTAACAAGTCGTGAGCGTTTACGTGAGTCTAGTGTAGAGCTTCATCTTTACCAATTAGAAGGTTTAGATGATGAGGCGTGGCGACAGTTTTTCAGCCGCCGCTACATCAATTATGATTCTATTATTCTCAGTGAAATGTGCAGAGCTTATGGAGGTAATGCCAAAGCGATGCAAATTCTCAGAGGAGCAATATTGACAGATTTTCACGGTGATATATATGCGTATTGGCAGGAAAACTGTACAGATTTATTAATAGAAAGAGAGTTAAAAGATTTAGTCGCTAGTCAATTTAGTCGTCTCCGAGAACATGACTTAGAAGCCTACCATTTACTGTGTCGTTTAGGATGCTATCGTTATCAAGATATTTCTTCCATACCAGTTGAGGGAGTTTTATGCTTGCTTTGGGATGTTCCAGAACAACAATATAGACGTGTAATTAAAGCTCTGCAAGATTTATCTTTGATAGAAGCAAAAAAAGGACAGTACTGGTTGCATCCGGTAATTCGTGATGAAGCGATTAGTAGGTTAAGGTTAGTCGGTGAAGAATGGGAATTAGTCAACCGAAAAGCCGCACAATTTTGGACACAACAGGTTGAAGTAGTCAAAAATATTACAGATGCCTTAACCGCTTTAGAAGCTTATTATCACTATGTAGAAATTAGTGATTTTGAGCAAGCTGGTGATGTAATTTTACAAGGACGAGGTGAACAGTGGAGTGTAGGGTTGCCTTTGGGTTGCTCGTTTTACCAACTAGGACTACTACAGAAAAATTTCTCTGTAATCAAGCGAATAATAGATAATATAAAATCGCAAGAAAGACTAATTAATCTTTACAATATACTTGGATATACATATCGAATTATTGGGTGTATCAGAGAAGCTATAGAGTGCTATGAGAAATCAGAAAAAGTATTAGACAATTTAGATGTTAAGCAAACAAAAATCTCTATTTTATTTAATACAGGACTTTGCAAGCTCGAATTATGGGAAATGAGAGCAGCCGAAGATTGTTTTAATTCTGTTTGTAACCTTATTGAACAAAATACCAATCTTGATGATTACATAGCTTATGCTCAATGCTGTCTAGCTTTAATTCAATCATGTTCTGGTAGCAGAGAAGATGCTTTTCATCTTGCTGAAGAAGCTTATTTTGCAATATCATCATCAAATAGAGTGACTTTATGGGGAATAGGGCATAGCTTAGTACAGCTTTGTTTGACTTATAAAAATTTAGGTAATCTTAAAAAATCATTTGAGTTATGCCAAAGAGCTATATTTCATTCTGAAGAAAACAACTTTACCCAGATTAAGGCTAAAGCTATAAGTTGTCTGGCTGTACTTTATCGAGAACAGGGAGAATTTGCCAGTGCAGTTTTTCATCATTTAGAAGCAATAGAAATCCTTGATAAAATAGGTGCTAAGTCAGACTTAGCTGAAGGTTATTATCAAAGGGCATTGACTTATCAAAGAATGGGTGAAATCAACATGAGTATGGAAAGTTTTGTGCAAGCGATCGCACTTTTTAACGAAATGCAAGCACCCAGGCAAGTTGAGAAAGTACAAATAGCAATGAAGTATTTTGAAACATAAGCGATACTATTCAATTTTTTGATTTTGAATTGTTATCCATGTTCTCGAATCACTTGGCTAAACTCATTGACTGCATCATACTGATCAGCCATGCGTGAATACTGCGCCAGCAATTCTATATCTAGCTTTTCTAATTGATCCCAACTGACATCATACAGCAGAACATAGGAAGTCTTTGGACTGACAGATTTGGTGATGACTGGGGAATTCATGGGGCGATCGCTCCTGAAGAGGTTAACACTTGAATACTTGAAATTTGCAGTCTTGTCAACGGTTACGACTACAGTCTGAATCACAAAATACTTTGTAGCACTACGTTCAGCTTACTTGCTTTGAGCTAATCTGTATTTTAATTTAAATTACAGAAACTCGATTTACCAACCACTCCAAAGCAAGGTCTTAGAGGGTGTTTAAAAAGTTGGGTATGTTGTAAAAAAGCTCTCTCAGTATAGGCTGTAAATTGATAGTAAACAGCACTGAGAGAGCGACATGACTCTGGTACAATATGAATTTATGAAATTCTCAAGCGGGTTAAACAGTCCCAGCAGAAAACATCCCGCTTAACACCTATCTGTGTCGATGGTGGTTTTGATGGAGAACCGTTTATGCAATGGGTAATGAATTTTTGTCGTTGGATTCTACAGGTGGTTTTACGACCAGAAGAAGTTAAGGGTTTTGTATTCTCAAAAAACCTTGGGTTGTTGAGCGGACTTATGAGAAAGCTGATGGGATATCGGTGATTAGTTTGAGACTATAAGTTATTGCCCGAAACATCGAAGATTTTAATACATCCGATATTGCAAGGTACGCTTTAGCCCAAGATTGGGTCTGAATCAAGTTCCCATTGATGCTTGAGCAATTCTTGGTAAGTCGTTTCCCGAACTATCATCTGCTTATAGAGCATGAGCAAAAACTCTTGAGCTTGTTCACGGGACATCTGCTGCACTTGGTCAGCAAATGTTCTAAGACTAAATTCTTGTTCTAAAGAGAATGTAATAGGTTGATTCATTGCAGGTTCAATCGCCCAACTGGGCGAAAACTAATTTATGTCAAACCAATTCTAGAATTTGCAGTCACTTTTCAGATGCTAGGTATGAGATTTTTCATCACAAAAGAGGTTGCATCACCAAGAGGTTCTAATACCGTTTATCCCAAGTTACTGAAGAAAGTTGCCCAAAGGATTCCTGTCACTCCTATAGCAATTAAAACGTTAGTGAAAAACTTACCTAATTCAGTTTCTTGTCCCAGGCTGTTGTCCTGTTGACCTGCTGTAAAAAATAATGACCAAGCTTGGTTAGTATTAATTGTCTCAAAGTTATTAAAATCAGGGCGAAAAACAACGGGGCTAATTAAATCTTTTTTAGGGAAATCAAAATCAGTTTTCATCGCTTTTATTACTTACTCTTTTATTTGGGTCTGCTTATGTAACTAAATATTATCTTATGTAAATAAATATTGCAATAGCTTTACAAAAAGCAAAGGGGTGGTAAACCGTACTAAGTCGGGTATAAATGCCGTACTTGCTGTTAAAAACCTTGATATCACTCCATTGTGGCAACCCAAGTCAGAACCTAAATTCTAAGTAATCGGACGGAATCAATTACATGAAGAAGAATTCAGAAGTCAGAATTCAGGAGTCAGGAGTCAGAATGGGCTAATCGCCCCACTATCGCTAACAGGAGTCAGAATCAATCAGTGGCGGGTCAGAATCCCCCACTGATTGACCCCCACCAAATTTTTAATTTGGTGGGGGTCTTAAACCCGTTTATTCAGCGTTCGACTGAGCGCTCACGCCGAAGTCCGCTCTTTCGTTCAGAATTCATTCTGTTAGCGGATAGCTAAGGTTTAGCCCATTCTGGCTCCTGACTCCTGAATTCTGTTTTGATAATCAAGATTTTCTTCACTTTAGCGTCTGCACCTCCTTTTCAAGCTCAAGAGGGTAAGCATTGCTCACCCAAATAACCGTCTTCAGAGCAACTTAATACGCCGCTACAATAGTACCCTAAGAAGGATTATGCCCAAAGACTCATATTATGACTACTGCTACAACTGTAAAAACTGAGTACGAAGCGATTATTGGTCTAGAAACCCATTGTCAACTGAGTACTAATACCAAGATTTTCTCTAATAGTTCTACGGCATTCGGTGCTGACCCTAATACTAACATCGACCCGGTTTGTATGGGTTTACCTGGGGTCTTACCTGTACTAAATCAAAAAGTATTAGAATACGCCGTCAAAACTGGTTTGGCACTAAATTGTCAAATTGCTAAATATAGCAAATTTGACCGTAAACAGTATTTTTATCCTGACTTACCCAAAAATTACCAAATTTCTCAATATGACTTACCGATCGCTGAACATGGTTGGTTAGAAATTGAGTTGGTAGATGCTGAGGGTAATCCGACTCGCAAGCGCATTGGCATCACACGTCTGCACATGGAGGAAGATGCTGGAAAATTGGTACACGCAGGTAGTGACCGCCTCTCTGGTTCTACCTATTCTCTGGTAGACTACAATCGCGCAGGTATACCTTTAGTGGAAATTGTCTCAGAACCTGACCTGCGTTCGGGAATAGAAGCTGCTGAATATGCCGAAGAGTTGCGCCGGATTGTGCGGTATCTCGGGGTGAGTGACGGTAATATGCAAGAAGGATCTCTGCGCTGCGATGTCAATATTTCCGTGCGTCCAGTAGGAAGAAAGGAATTTGGCACCAAGGTAGAAATTAAAAACATGAACTCGTTCAACGCCATTCAACGGGCGATTGACTACGAAATTGAGCGCCAAATCGCCGCCGTTGAAGCAGGGGCGAGCATTATCCAAGAAACTCGTCTGTGGGAAGAAGGCACTCAACGCACAATTAGTATGCGGATTAAGGAAGGTTCTAGCGATTACCGCTACTTCCCCGAACCAGATTTAACACCAATTGAGGTGTCAAATGCCCAATTAGAGCAGTGGCGCAGCGAACTACCAGAACTACCAGCCCAAAAACGTCATCATTACCAAAATGATTTAGGGCTTTCAATTTACGATGCGCGAGTCTTGACAGAAGATCATCCTGTATCTAAATATTTTGAAGCAGCGATCGCATCTGGAGCAAATCCGAAAGCTGCTGCAAACTGGATTACTCAAGATATTGCAGCACACCTCAATAAGCAAAAACTCAATATTACTGAAATCGCCTTGACTCCCACCAATCTAGCTGATATCATCACTCGGATTGAAACGGGTAAAATTAGCAACGCCCAAGCTAAAGAAAAGCTACCAGATTTGCTCAGTGGTATTTCTCCTGAGAAAGCCTTTGCTGGTCAAGAACTAATCACCGATCCTAATGTACTGGAACCTATTGTTGATGAAGTTATAGCCGCCAATCTCAAAGAACTAGAAAAGTATCGCGGCGGTAACACTAACCTCAAAGGCTTCTTTGTTGGACAGGTTTTGAAAAAGACAGGCAAACGTGCTGATCCTAAGCTAACTAACGAATTGGTAGAGAAAAAACTGAACGCCTAATACTCGACTAACCCAAAATTGTTGGGTAAGGCGGGAGGTAATACGGTTCGGATAAGACTTGATCCCCCCAACCCCCTTAAAAAGGGGGGGCTAAGATCGGCGATCGCTATTTTGACCATATTCGAGTCTGCCACCTGTGGGTGAATCCAAATTTCGGGAGTAGAGAGTAAGAGATTTATTCTCTATTCCCTTTGCTAATGATTGTATCCATCATATTAGAAAATAAAGCTACAAACCTAATCTCAGTCAGAGTTTTAAAGGTTGGATTCGATTTTTTTCGGAGACTGACAAAAGAGGGATAATTATAGTTGTGAATTATTTTAGAGATTTGTGCTGAGATATTAGTCATCAATGTTGGGTTTCGTTCCTCAACCAAACCTACAAGCGATCGCACTGGATTTCTTCATATCCTTTTTGATATGCTTTTGTTAATTCGTTTTCTGTCTTGTATACTTGCTCATGCACAAATACTTTAATAGTTGAACCCTCAGCAAGAAACGTAATGCTGGGATGTAAAGTTTGAAAAGCAAAAATTACCTGATCTTGATAACCTTGAATATTTTCACACACCCAAACCGACATCAATTTTACGCCCAGTGCTAGTGAAAACAATAATTTATTATTACCTACACTAGATTTAGCATAAACTTTAGTACCCTCTTTGATAGCTTCTTCTATTATTACTTTTATTTCATCGGTATCAATAATAGGTAAAAGAGTTACTACTGTAATCCTATCTTCCGTATCTTCAAAATAAAAATTAACTTCATTAAGACAAAGTTCATTCCCATCAAATTCTTGGTCTTCAATTGTTGATACACCTATTAGACGTTGCCCGATAGGAAATTCATTGATTGCCATATTTATCACGCTTTTTCCTTGCTTGCTTGAGAATTTTAATAGCAGTTTCTGCGTCTGTGTCTCCTGCAGCAGCTAAATTAGCTATAGCAGTTCTCGTTTACGTGAGGTACACCCGTAGGGGCACGGCATGCCGTGCCCCTACACCTTGGGATATAACGTTGTACCGCATCTGAATGGGAACCGCTATAACTCACCAACTTTAAGATTTTGATAATCGCTACGTAACTGATTAACCTGTGCTTGTCCCCCGCCACGTTCACGAATAGCATTAGCAATGATGTCATTCTTAATATTAACAAGATTGCCAAGTTTTTTCAGTCCGCCAGGGGTGAGTTTCACGCCCTCCTGCTCATCATTTGTCATTTATATAGCAATCCTATTTGAGTTGTGAACATTATTGAACCGCCAAGCCGCCAAGAGCGCCAAGGTAAGAATGAAAGAAGTTTACGAATGATTTAGGATTGCTATATGTATCTTCTTCTGGGTCGTGCTACTCTTTAAATCCAGTTTCTACCAGTTACATCATTGTCATAGTTTCGAGTCTTTCTTCAATTTCTGCCATTACAGCAGTTTGCGATCAAAGCCACCACGGGAAGAGCTATGTAGTTTTCAAACCTTTGTTGGGTTTCACTTCGTTCAACACAACCTACAATTATTGTTAAAATGTCATCTTTGTTACTAACCAAAACCTAATTCTTAATCACTGCATCCAAAAGCATATCGGCATCAAAGCGAACTACATCGGTGCAAGGTAGCCCGGTTTCTGCTATTGTTTGTGCGATCGCATCTTGAGCTGCAACTTCATCTAAATGGGCTGTATTCAGAGCTATACCCACTACAGGCGCAGTTCCAAAGGCACCACCAGCACTAGCGACAGTTTCGTAAAGCCGGATTACCTCTGCTAAAGGCGGAATTGGTACATGGGGATGATTACGTACATGAACTTGTCCCGCCCGATGGACTAATACCAGTTGAGTTGGTTGGGAACCACGAATTAAGGGTAGGGTTGCCGTTGAACCAGGGTGTAGAAGTGAACCTTGTCCTTCAATATGCAAGATATCGTAGTTTTTGCCGTAACGCATAACTATCTGTTCCACAGCACCAGCAGCAAAGTCTACCCGCACAGCATCTAAAGCCACACCATCACCCTCTAGCATCACACCAGTTTGACCTGTGGCCAGAAATTTAGAGCGCCAGCCCCGCAGTTTTGATGCCCAATGTAACTCTAAACTAGTTGACATTTTACCGATCGCCATGTCGGTTCCTACAGTCAAAACTCGCCGACAGGATAGGGTGCTTGCCATCCCACTAGCAACACTTATATTAGGTGGTTCTTTCCGCACGTCCCAAATTAATTGCCCAGGTTTGAGCAGTGCATTTAACTCTGGTATGTTTGCCATTGGTGTGTGCAAACCATTCACTAAAGACATCCCAACTTCTAAAGCGTCTTTGATTTCATGCCAGTAATCATCTGGTACAGCACCACCACCCGAGGCAATGCCAATTACTAATACTTCTGGTTTGTACTCCAGAGATGCGGCTACCGATGCCACAATTGGCACATCACGCTTGATACCTGTTAATTCTAGTAGGGATTTGCCAGCAGACTCGCGATCTATTACTGCTACTATTGGAGCCTGACTGTAGCGTAAGATTGATAAACCTGTTTTGCCCTGAGTCCCTGTAGTTCCTTCATGTAGCAGGATAGCTATTCTTTGATTAAGTGGTAGACGCACTATGTTGTACCCCCAAACCTGGTAAATCGTTTGGCAAAACTTTTCCTTCTTTTACCAATGCACCTGTAAAGGGATCATCGATTAAGTTAAGGTGACTGTCTAAATCTAGATAATCAGCTAGTGGTGCTAGCTGTAATGCTGCTGTATTGGCTAGCGAACTGTCAGAATAGCAACCGAACATTACTTGCAACCCGTAGGCTCGCGCTGTATGTACCATTCGCATTGCCTCGGTTAGTCCCCCTGATTTCATCAGTTTGATATTAATACCATCCACGTAGTTTGCCAAATGGGGAATATCAGAGCTTGTAAAGCAACTTTCATCGACAAAGATGGGCAAGGAAGAGTGTTTTTTAAGTTTTGCTAAACTTTCTTCCTGTCCCCTGATCAATGGCTGCTCTACATACTTTATACCTAAATTAGCCAGCCAATTGCACATGGCGATCGCATCTTCTAAACTCCAACCGCCGTTGGCATCAACAAATAATTCTGTTTCGGGTGCTTCTTCCCGCACTGCTAATAGCATTTTTTTATCTGCATCTATACCATCTGGACTACCTAGCTTGACTTTAAAAAGGCGGACATCGGTAAATTGTAACCAGTCTCGCGCTCTAGCTCTGGCACCTTCAGGCGAATTAATTCCAATTGTGACAGAAGTCGGGACTATTTGATTGCGATCGAGTCCCCAAATTTGCCACAGTGGTAAGCCTACACGCTTACCCAGCCAGTCGTGCATTGCTATATCTAAGGCTGCTCTTGCAGCAGAAGGAACCTGGTTTTGTGTTAAAACTTGCTCAATTTGCTGTCGCTGTAACGGGCTGAATGTTTGCAACAGTGGTACAACTTGCTGTAATGCGTCTTTTATTGTATCAGTTGATTGCCGATGATTACCCACACCAAATGGTGACGCTTCACCCCAGCCTTCGATACCATCATCTAAAATCTTTATCCATACATTCGTTGTCTGTGCCGTTGTGCCTCTACTAATAGTCAACGGGAATCTCTTATTTACTGTAAATACATTTACATTTATTTGCATACTTGTGTTGCATATTATGTTATTGCAAAAGCCAGTGTAAGTTCAAAGTTTAGATTATCGGATACATCTGTTATACTTTTTTACATTCATTGCTTGATTACTGAAGTTTTTGTTTATTTAGCCTATGAGCGACTTAAAAAAATGGACAACTTTAAAATCAAAAATGGTCTTAGACAATCCTTGGTGTAGGGTAAGGCAAGATGAAATAGAATTGCCCAATGGTAAAATTATAAATGATTATTTTGTCAGTATTAAACCAGACGTTGCGATGGTTTTACCGATCACCAGTAATAGAGAAATAATTTTTGTTCGGCAATACAGACACGCTGTAGGTGAATTTTTCTTAGAACTGCCAGCAGGGAATTTCGATCCCACAAAAGAGAGTGCAGAAGTTGCGGCAATTAGAGAACTGAACGAAGAGACTGGTTATATTCCCCAAGAATTTAGAAAAATCGGAACTCTATATGACAAGCCGAGTAAAGATACCAATCAAATCCATTTATTTCTAGCAGAAAATGTCAAAAAAACTGGAGAGCAACAACTAGATATTACAGAAGAGATTGAAGTTGTATTTATTCCCGTAGAATCAGTTTTAGATAAAATTATTCAAGGTGAAATATCTGTGGCGGGAACTGTAGCGGCTCTCTTCTTAGGTTTAAAGTTTATGAATTATTAATAAACAGTGACGATGAAACCCGAAATTATCACCGCAATTAGACTATATCCAGCTGATAGAATCGGTATGATTATACTAACGGAGAATTAATTCAAGCATCTCTTAAAGCAGTGCTAGCTATTGCGAATGCTCAAATTCAAAGGAAGCTTGCAGAGATCAGTCTCGATTTTGGATACCAGTTACCTATAATTTGTACCCCTTACGAACTATTAGGAGATTAAGCCATGTGGCAAGATGACATTCTAAATGAGATCCATGCACCCCCCATCCAAATAATTTTATGGATTTTTGCTTCAATGTCTGGTGCTTTCTCTAAAGCGACTGCAACCGTCGTCAACGGGCCAGTTACCATCTACACCGCCATCGTGATCCATTAATACAAGTTGTTTTGACATAAAAGGAGAATTTAATATGGATGAGTTTATGGAAGTTGCAATTCAAGAAGCAAAAGAAGGCAGACAAGAAGGTGGAATTCCCATTGGTTCGGTTCTCGTCAAGGATGGTAAGATTCTCGGCAGAGGACACAATAAACGTGTGCAAGACGGTGATCCTGTTACCCATGCCGAAATTGATTGTCTCCGCAATGCTGGGAGAGTTGGCAGCTACAGAGGTACAATACTCTATTCAACTTTAATGCCGTGTTATCTATGCGCTGGGGCAGTGGTGCAATTTGGCATTAAAAAAGTCATCGCTGGAGAATCGAGAACCTTTCCTGGTGCTAAAGAATTTATGGTATCTCATGGCGTGGAAGTAGTTGATCTCAATCTTGACGAATGTAAACAAATGATGAGCGAGTTTATTAAAACCAATCCCGAACTTTGGAATGAAGATATTGGGAAATGAAGTTCCGAAGGGGAATGTCCGAGTTCAAAGAGTCAACGACCGAGTTCAAAGAGTCAACGACCGAGTTCAAAGAGTGAATGACCGAGTTCAAAGAGTCAACGACCGAGTTCAAAGAGTGAATGTCCGAGTTCAAAGAGTGAATGTCCGAGTTCAAAGAGTGAATGACCGAGTTCAAAGAGTCAACGACCGAGTTCAAAGAGTCAACGACCGAGTTCAAAGAGTCAACGACCGAGTTCAAAGAGTGAACGACCGAGTTCAAAGAGTGAACGACCGAGTTCAAAGAGTCAACGACCGAGTTCAAAGAGTGAACGACCGAGTTCAAAGGGTGAACGACGAAGTAATTAAGTGTTATTTCAGCTTTCAACCTTAATTATTTATCACGTATTACACCTTTTTCCTGAAGAAAAGCATCAAAGGTCAACCTATCTGTTAAAGAAGTTTGTACGCCTAGTTTTGTCGCCGCCAAAGCACCCGCCGCCGCACCCCAAATAACCGCCTGATGTAGAGAAAGTCCTTCAAGAGGTTTGAAAAGGTTTGAAGTTTAGCAATTATTAATATTATTAAAGGAATTGGTTTGTCAGTCACTAGTAAAGATATGACCAGCATCAAAAAAAACAACAGCCCGATATAGTAATCCTATAACAATTAATATATCAGTAATACCTTGCTAATCAACAGCCTTGGTGCGCCCCATATAATTAAATTGCGTAGGCGTAGCCCGTCGTAGACATCGCAGTTTTATAGCCAAATAATTGGGAAAAAGCGCGTCAACGCATCCAGCAAATATGGTCTTCTCTTGAAGAATATAAAGATATGACTTCTTCTCCCCATTACATCCCTCAATCTGATCCGCCGCTTCCTCCTTGGGAAACGCTACCAACGATGTATGATTTACCAAGTGACAACCCAGAGGAACCCGGCTTGCCAGACGATTTTCACTTTTTACAACCCTTACTTTTATACTTAACTTTTCAGCCCATTAGCTGGAATCCAGAATTAATTTACAGTGCTGCTGACCTTAATCTCTACTATGATCTTCAGCATCCTTTATGGTATAAGCGTCCAGATTGGTTTGGTGTAGTAGGCGTAGGAAAATTGTACAAAGGACAGGACTTACGGTTAAGTTATGTAACTTGGCAAGAACCAGCGAATCCCTTTGTGGTTGTTGAATTATTATCTCCAGGTACGGAAGACGAAGATTTAGGCACAAGAAGAGAAAGTGCAGCAGATAAACCTCCTAGCAAATGGGAAGTTTATGAACGAATTTTGCGGATTCCCTACTATGTTGTTTTTAGTCGCTATACTGATGAACTCCAAGCTTTTCAGTTAGTAGGCGGTCATTATGAACCGATGAATTTGACTGATGGATGCCTACTAATGCCAGAGATAGATTTAAGTTTAGGCTTATGGCAGGGTTCATTTCGAGATATTGAACGGTTGTGGTTAAGGTGGTTCACTTTGGCGGGAGAATTAATTCCCGAACCCACAGAGGAAGCCGCTGCTGCAACTGAACGAGCTATGATTGCGGAACAAAAAGCTACAGAAGCTAGACAAGAAGCTATAGAAGCTAGACAAGAAACTGCTCAAGCCAAACAAAAAGCAGAACAATTAGCAGAGCGTCTGCGTCAGTTAGGTGTCAATCCTGATGATCTAGATGAATTATTGTAGCTTCAGGAGTCTTTTCTTATACGCGGCATAATTTTCTGCTCTTGAGAAATCACTATATTGAAAACTTCGATAGCCAATGCCGAAGCAGCTATCTAATAACAACATTAGCTCTCAGAAAGATTAATTTTTGAGTGCGATCGCATATTCCGCACTTAAAATACATATAATATTCTCCTCAGGAAGTTTATAGCAACCTCAGTTTTTCAGAAAAACTATGATGTCACGCTATGTACTCACTATTTTAAAACTCAGTGTCAATTGAGTTACTAGAGGTAAGATGTGATTCAGCAGTAAATTCAAAAAGCGATGCCTTGAACATTCGCAGATATCACCGCAGAGACTGGTATGTTCGGCTGCTAAAATACTAAATATTAGTAGTCTGATCAAACTACTCAGGCAAAAATTGTCTATTTGGTCACACAAGACCATCAAAAGATTGTAGAAAACTGTATTTCCTTGTTTTGACAGTAGTGCTAACCTCAATTTTAAGGATGTTATCAGCCTTTATCTGCTAGAGTTTCTGACTTTCAGCAAACTAGATAATTTATCAACAATAAAATCGCTAGGAGTGCGATGAGATGTCACAGTCCCATATAACAAGAGCAGAAATAGCTGCTGGAACTCTAATTGATAACCGCTATATTATCCAAAAACTTCTAGGACAAGGAGGATTGGGACGGACTTACTTGGCGTTTGACACTCGTCGCTTTAATGAAGCTTGTGTTCTCAAAGAGTTTGCACCCATTGGCACAGGGGAAAGTGGACTGGAACCATATCGCAACTTATTTAAAAGAGAGGCAAAAATTCTTCATCAATTGCAACATCCTCAAATTCCTAAGTTTTTAGCTTGCTTTGAAGGGGATGGTCGGCTATTCCTAGTACAAGAATATGTTGATGGTAAAACATATTCTAGGCTACTGGGAGAACTTCAAGGTCAAGGAAGAAATTTTTCTGAAGAGGAAGTTATACAGTGGCTAAAAAATCTGCTCCCTGTTTTGGAATATGTTCACCAGCACAACATTATCCATCGAGATATTTCTCCTGACAACATTATGTTACCTGATGGCAACGATTTGCCAGTGCTGATTGATTTCGGTGTTGGTAAGCAAATTGCCGATATAAATGAGAGGAGGAGTTCTAATCATCAAGTAACCTTTGTCGGCAAAATGTCCCTCGTTGGTAAAGTGGGATATGCTCCCCGCGAACAGATTAGCTTGGGTTTATGTTCTCCCTGTAGTGACCTTTATGCTTTGGGGGTAACAGCTATTGTACTACTTACAGGCAGAGATCCATCTTTACTAATGGATCAGTACTCGCTTGAATGGAACTGGCGTTGTTATACCTATATTAGTGATAATTTTGCTCTAGTACTCGATAGTATGTTGGCAGATAGACCTAACAAGCGATACCAAACAGCCAGGGAAGTAATCACAGATTTAGAGCGTATTGGACAAATAGAAGTGCCAATGTCTCAGGTAATGATGATTGATGATTTACCTCCCACAGTTTTTACTCCTGAATTTCAGGCTATGTCGGCAATATCGCCGTCATACAACCAACTTGGAGAAACAATCTTTAGTTCACCTGCTAGTCCACAAACTGGACGAATTCAACAACAACCACAACAACTCTTACTGCAACCAGCATTTATCAAACATTGTCAGCAAGAGTTAGCTTACCACATTGGGCCAATGGCAAATCTGATTATAGAAGAAATATTAGCTCAAGATCCTTACATTTCACCTGAGCAATTTATTGAACTCATAGCTAGGGAAATTCCTAACTTTCAAGCAGCTTTTGAATTCAAAAAAAGCTTATTTTCATAGATATCTAAACGCCACTAATTTAGGGATAAGATTTAATTTTTTAGTTTCCTGTACCTCCTTGAGTGCGTTTGATTCTTTTCATTGCCATTTCTAAACTTAACTGCATCCGTTTAAAGGCTTTAGCTAAATTACCGATTTCATCATTAGACATCTGCTCAAATTCAACTTCCATATGTCCAGTACTGACTTCCTCAGCTATGCGAGTCATGCGTTTGAGAGGCATAACAACTTGTTGATTCAAGAAAAAGTTAACTAACAGGATAGTCGCTATAAATATAGTTGATACAATTAGGATAATTAGTAAAGAAGACTGATTGGCTTTGTTAATGACGTTATTCGCTGGTACTGATATAATCTGAGCGCCAACAATTTCATTCAGCTTCCACCCAAATCCATTTGCTGCACCATAAAGAGTAATCATACTTTGAGGTGCAGCTTCAGGTGTGCTATGACACTTCAGACAGCTTTCTTCAGAAACCGGCAGCGGACGAGCAACATAAAAGATATCTCCACCAGGAATTGAGCGAAATCCACTTACTTCTTTAAGGTCTGATTTATTTCTAAACCTTTCTACAATTTCTGTCTCAAAACCGTCAGCTTTATCCCGAAGATTTGTCGGATTAAGAGTTGCTTCTTTATAAAAAAAGTCACTGTAGTCTGTTGTTTTGCGTAAAATTTCAAATACCTCCCGTGCTGAATATCCAGGCACAGTTTGCGGTAAAAACTCAGTTTCTAACTTATCAGCTAGCTTTGGATTAATTTGAGTACTGGTGTATTTACGAACAGAAGTCATTGTTTGCATGAGCATGAATGCTGTTGAACTAATATCTTGTCTAGCATTCTGCCTAAGCAGAGAAGAAAGAGCCAATCCACTCAAGCTCAAACCGAATGTCAAAATTACCAATAGCAGAATTGTAAATTTTTGTTTCAGATTTAGATTCTTTAGCATAATTTTAGATTATTCACAAGTGAAATTATTATTACCAAATATGGCTAAAATCGTCCTTTAGTCTAGCATAAGCAATCAGTTAAAGATTTTGGTTAAAAGGTTATTTTAACTAAAACTATTAAGGTATACCCAACTTTGATACTATTAATTATTTAGTAATTATTGAGGTTAATGAAAATGCTCTTTAAGTAACTAAGTTCCAGAAAGCTACAACAGCAATTTGTGTTGGCTGTTCTGATACAGTGACAAAATAAATACCAGGAATCGTCAAATATTACTAATGGTGTGGAATCCAGGAAAGTCTTTATTCGGGGGGCGCTATATTATCGAAAGTCAATTAGGCGAAGGCGGAATTGGCATTACTTATCTTGCCATAAATCAACGGAATCAACTGCGAGTAATTAAAACCCTCAAAGAAGAAATCTTGAATCATCCCGCCTGGATACTCCACCGAAACAAGTTACGGCAAGACTTCCGTGATGAAGCAGTTCGGTTAGCTGTGTGTCACCATCCTCACATAGTACAGATAGAAACCATCTTTGATGATGGAAATTTGCCTTGTATGGTGATGGAGTACATCGAAGGCGAAGACTTAGGACAGTATCTGAGACGGATGGGGGTGCTACCAGAAGCAGAAGCGCTGCTGTATATCCGGCAAATTGGCGACGCTTTGACCTTAATTCACTCTAAAGGACTGCTGCATCGGGATCTCAAACCACGTAACATCATGGTTCGCATCGATAAATCAGAAGCAGTGCTGATTGACTTTGGCATCGCTAGAGAATTTATTCCCAATATGATCCAAAGGCATACAGTATACCGCACTCCTGGTTTTGCCCCACCTGAGCAGTATGAATCAGAAGCGCCACGAGGAGAATACATTGATATCTACGCCCTAGCCGCTACTTTGTATAATTTACTTACCGCAGTTATACCGACGAGTGCAGACGATCGCCATCATAATATTAATTTAGAACCACCACAATATTTTAATCCTAAGATCAGTAACAGAGTAAATCAGGCTATTATGTGCGGGATGGATTTAGATTCAACCTATCGTCCCCAGTCTGTGCGGGAGTGGTTGGATTTATTGGATCGTGATCCTGGGGACGATGTAACAGTAATATCATCTACCTTAGTAGTAACGCCTATACTTAAACTACCCCCACCTGTTGTATTACATCGGCAGAACTGGCAATGTGTACAAACACTTAAGGGTCATTCTAGTATGGTTCATGCGATCGCCATTAGCCCAGACGGACAATTTATTGCTAGTGGCAGCAATGACAAGACTATAAAACTTTGGCAACTAGGTACTGGCAAGCTAGTGCGTCAACTAGGTCGTTGGTCTTCTGGTCATTCCAATATGGTTCATTCCATCGCCTTTAGCTCAATCTCCCCAAACTTTTCTTATCAATGGGAGTCCGGTAAATCTGCGAAAGTTGCAGACCTGAACTGGGGAATCTTGGCTAGTGGTAGTTGGGATAATACTATCAAATTGTGGGATATAAACACAGGCAAAGAAATTCGTACCCTCATTGGTCATACTAATTGGGTGAATTGCGTTGCCTTTAGTTCAGATGGCAAGTTTCTAGCAAGTGGTAGTGCTGACTGCACAACTAAATTGTGGGATGTAAACACAGGCAAAGAAATCCAAACTCTCATAGGTCATTCCGACTCAGTTTCGTCAGTTGCCTACTCTCCGAGAGTACCTGCAACCAACAGCAATGATAGACAGCTTGTGGCTAGTAGCAGTAACGACTACACCATCAAACTGTGGCAAGTACACACAGGCAGAAACATTTGCACATTTACAGGTCATTCCTTCTTCGTCAACTGTATCGCCTTCAGCCAGGATGGGGAAATTATCGCTAGTGGCAGTGGTGACAACACAATTAAACTGTGGGATGTCAACACAGGTAGAGAAATTCGCACTCTCGTTGGTCATTCTGATTCAGTTTGGTCAGTCGCCTTTAGCCAGAATGGGCAACTTCTCGCTAGTGGCAGTTGGGACAATACTATCAAGCTGTGGCACGTACACAGTGGCAGAGAAATCAGCACACTTACAGGTCATTCCAACTATGTGAGATGCGTCGCCTTTAGCCCCGATGGCCAAAGCCTAGTTAGCGGTGGTGATGACGATACTATCAAGATTTGGCGACGGGGGTAGTAAATAATTCAAAATTCAAAATCTTTTTCTTTAGTGTGGTTAGATACTTTTAAATCTACAGATAGAACTGCGATCGCATAAAATTTGTGAAAATAATGACGACACCCGTGATTTTTGAACAATAATTAATATTTCTGGGCTTTGGTATTGGTGATTTATTCTGGATTTTCCTCCTTTTAACTTCTTTGCAACCCCTTTGGCAACCGGGCGCGTCACCCACGACTATCCCATCACTAGAAGCAACAGAAATGGGGCTGCCCGTAACCGTCGGACTGCCCCATTCTATTTATTATCTTCATGGATTTGTATCCACAGCCACAAGGAGGGCGACCCTCCGTCCAGTACATTCCTATACCTTACAATGACCGCCGTCCAAATCTACCCACGCCCAAGGGCAGACCCTTAGAAGAACCAAATCAGATGACTTGAGGAGTTTTGGGGTAGAAGTTTTTTGTGGCGATTAGGGTGTAGATGTCGGTGTAGCTGTCGGAGTAGCCGTTGGCGTAGCTGTCGGTTTAGCGGTTGGTGTAGCGGTTGGTGTAGCCATCGGTGTAGCCATCGGTTTAGCCGTTGGCGTAGCTGTCGGAGTAGCGGTTGGTGTAGCCATCGGTTTAGCTGTCGGAGTAGCCGTTGGCGTAGCTGTCGGAGTAGCCGTAGGCTTACTGAAGACTGTCTTTGCTTCTTCATTCAGCTTTTGGCGGAGTGCTAAATTAGCAATTCCCGTTTCTTGCAACTGATATTTCTTTTGATACTCCTTCACCGCTGCTTCCGTCCGGGAACCATAAAAATTATCCCGGGGGAGGGGAGGATTTGGCTTCAGCACTGCATTCAAATTTGCTTGCAGAATTTGAATAATGGTGGCAGCATAATTTTGGGTTTTTGTCCCTGCTATCCCATCAACTGGTTTTAGCTTATAACCCGTCTGAAATTCACGAACTGCCTTTTTAGTTTCCTCATCCCTCAAGGAAGTATTTGTTACCTTGACGTTATAGCCTAATCCCCGCAACACAGCACGGAATTGCTGTGGCGTATAGCTACGTTGAGCATCTGCGAAACCTGTGTCTACAACTACTAAGCTAGCAGTTATCAGGCAGGTAGCAGCAAAAGTTGCGCTTGATTTTCCAAACCCACACCACATATTTAAAACTCCTTTGGCTTAAATCAGCAGGATTTTAATCCTTAATAGCTGCATTTTAAGTTTGTTTAATAACTTTTTTCGCAATTATTTAATGATTTTTGAATAATTTATGAGCTATATTTTGTAAAACAAAAATATACATACATAATGATTTTTGTCATCAATCAAAAGAAGTATCTTATATTAGCTGAGAGAATTAGTTGCAAAGACCCAGAAGTTAATAAATGATAGAGTTTATATTCAAAATATCCAAGACTTGTATAATTTAAAACAAAAAATGAAAAATATAAAATCTTCTAAGCAGCAGAACTTGTGGTTTGAAAGATTGATGGGAATTACTGCCATAGTAAATTTATGTTTAGTTTTGTTTGATTTAAGTTACGTACCTTGGCGGGATTTATACTTGCGAAAACTTCCCCAAATTACCCAGATTTATGATCCAATTAAAGGTATTGAACCTCATCGAGACACAAAAAACTATCTCGAAACAGTAGACGCACTAGAAGAACAGGTAAACCAAACAGGGTTACAATCGCCTCAGGCAAAAGGCAAGCTAATCCAAATAAGTCGTCTTAGCAGCGAGATGATTGACAGCAACCCGTTTGCAGGAGTGAATAAGAGTGGTACTCTGGAAAAAATTAAAAATCGGATGCGCGATCGCATCAATAACAAAAACAAATCTGCAAAACAATCCTTTGCCACTTTTTGGAGTCAGTCGTACCTATCACAAAATGGCTGGGTTCAAGAAATTAATTTTTTCAACGATAGAATCCGCCCTTTGATTGCCACTAACTACTACCGCCAAATCGAGGAAAGTGGGGAATTTGTTGATGATTTCTGGATCATTGACTTACCCTTTGTGATTTTATTTGGCGTAGAATTGCTGGGGCGTACCTTCTTGCTCAAACGCCGCCGTCCTGATTTAAGCTGGTTTGAAGCCCTATTGTGGCGTTGGTACGATTTATTTTTACTACTACCATTTTGGCGGTTGTTGCGAATTCTACCTGTATTAGTTCGCCTCGATCAAGCACAGTTATTGGATCTTCAGCCAGTGCGAAAGCAAATTCATCAGGGGATTGTCGCCAATTTTGCCGAAGAACTCACAGAAGTAGTAGTGGTGAGGGTAATCAATCAGGTTCAAGGTTCAATTCAGCGTGGTGAGTTGACGCACTGGCTTTCGCAACAAGAAAATTTACGTCCCTACATAGATATTAATAATGTCAATGAAGTAGAAGCGATCGCAAGTCTTTTGGTAAAAACAATTGTCTACCAAGTGCTACCCGAAATCCAACCTGCGATCGTTGCCATTTTGCGCCACAATATCGAAACCGTCTTTCATCAAGTCCCTGTTTACCGCAACCTTCAAAACCTCCCTGGAGTCGGACAAGCCCAAACCCAGTTAAGCGAACAACTAGCAACCCAAATTACAACTAATCTTTACAAAACTTTAGTTAGCGCTGTTGAAGACCCTGTTGGCGCAAAACTCACCAGTAAACTAGTAGAAAGCTTTAGCCAAGCCTTGGGAGCGCAAATAAAGGAAAAACACGTACTTTCGGAAATTCAGAGTTTACTTTTTGACTTCTTAGAGGAAATTAAGATTAACTACGTCCAGCGTTTGTCTCAAGAAGATATAGACCAAATTATCGAGCAAACCAGGCAGTTACGAACAAAAGCATCAGTTCCAGTCGTAGTTGATAAAAGCACCGCTCTCACAAAAAGACGGCAAGGATAGAGGCATGAGGGAGACAAGGAGGACAAAAGGAATAAGTAATGCCCAATGCGCGACTATAAAAGAAATGCGCTAAACTCGAAATAGGCGAATCATCATTGGTTCGTCACAAGACTTCTTGGAAGATATATCTATCGCAGGAAGTGGGTCGATGCCCACTTTTTTTATTGAATTTTCTCATGGCTCATCCCTTAGTCCCACAAATTATTGATTTGGCAACACCAGTGGCAGAAGAACTGGGATTGGAAGTGGTTGGCGTGGTTTTTCACACTAACCAAAATCCACCAGTATTGCGGGTAGACATTCGCAATCCTCAGGAAAACACTGGGTTGAATGATTGTGAGAGAATGAGTCGTGCTTTAGAAGCTTCCTTAGATACTGCCCAAATCGTTCCAGATGCCTATGTTTTAGAAGTGTCCAGTCCTGGTATTTCGCGGCAACTGGTAACAGACAGGGAGTTTATTTCCTTTAAAGGATTTCCTGTCATCATCTTCACTTCCCCACCCTACGACGGACAACAAGAGTGGATTGGTCAGTTGATTCGCCGGGATGAGACAGCACTTTACTTAAACCAAAAAGGTCGTGTAGTCGAAATTCCCTGCGCCCTAATTACTAAGGTGCAGCTAGACGAGCGCCGATAAACAAAGGGCTAGGGCTTAGGAGTTAGAGACTAGAGCAGCTTGCCTAGAGATTAAAGGCTAGGAGCTAGATGTTAGGAACTAAGGGCTAGAGATTAGGGACTAGTGTAAAGCTATTCTCTAATCTCTAGCTCTATCTAATGCGTAGTTTTCACTCCCCACTCCCGTACAGACGCGATTAATCGCGTCTCTCCCACTCCCTAATTTTTAAAGGAGATTGCTTATGTCAATGGTTACTTTACCTGGATTAAAAGAATTAATTGAAAGTATAAGCCGCGATCGCAATTTACCACGGCTTGCAGTTCAATCAGCTATTAGAGAAGCACTACTCAAAGGCTATGAACGTTATCGCCGCGCCCAAAATTTAGAGCGCAAACAGTTTGACGAAGATTATTTTGAGAATTTTGAAGTAGAACTCGATATTGAAGGAGAAGGATTTCGCGTTCTTTCCACCAAAACCATTGTCGAAGAAGTCAATAACACAGACCATCAGATTTCCCTAGACGAAGTTCAACAAGTAGCTCCCGAAGCCCAGTTAGGGGACTCGGTGGTGCTGGATGTTACCCCCGATCAAGGAGAATTTGGTCGGATGGCGGCGATGCAAACCAAGCAGGTACTGGCGCAAAAATTACGGGATCAACAGCGCCAGATGGTGCAAGAAGAGTTCCAAGACTTAGAAGGAACTGTTCTGCAATCAAGAGTCCTGCGGTTTGAGCGGCAATCAGTGGTTCTAGCAGTCACCAGTAACTTTGGTCAGCCAGAAGTAGAAGCCGAATTACCAAAGCGGGAACAACTGCCTAACGATAATTATCGGGCAAATGCCACCTTCAAAATATACCTTAAAAAAGTCTCCCAAGGTCAGCAACGGGGGCCACAGCTACTTGTATCTCGTGCTGATGCTGGTTTGGTGGTTTATCTTTTCGCCAACGAAGTCCCAGAAATTGAAGATGAAGTGGTACGGATTGTTGCCGTAGCTAGGGAAGCAAACCCCCCATCCCGTTATGTAGGCCCTCGGACTAAAATAGCAGTAGATACTCTTGATCGCGATGTAGACCCGGTTGGCGCTTGTATCGGAGCCAGGGGATCGCGAATTCAAGTGGTAGTCAACGAATTGCGCGGTGAAAAAATAGATGTAATTCGTTGGTCCCCAGATCCAGCAACGTACATTGCCAATGCTTTGAGTCCAGCCCGGGTGGATGAAGTGCGCCTTATGGACCCAGAATCTCGGCAAACTCACGTACTCGTGGCTGAAGATCAACTGAGTTTGGCCATTGGGAAAGAAGGACAAAATGTCCGTTTAGCAGCGCGCCTGACTGGTTGGAAAAT
>Ga0209591_10000773_pt1 | contig 40921 bp, 35 predicted proteins | sample MAT01_FD_187207 | JGI IMG/M metagenome (GOLD analysis project Ga0209591, IMG submission 187207) | Freshwater microbial communities from Lake Fryxell liftoff mats and glacier meltwater in Antarctica - MAT-01 (SPAdes) (version 2) | ecosystem: Environmental > Aquatic > Freshwater > Ice > Liftoff...
GGTGAACTACTCAGACTTGCCTACGGCTGAAGTCTGAGCTTCCCAATTCATCGGGAATAGCCATCTATTACTCCGTAGTTTTTTTGGTCTAACATTCCCTCCAAGGGCAGGAGTCCTGGTTCCCAAGACCCAAATTTTTTACCCTGAGCGAAGCCGAAGGGTTTCTCTTGTGACATATACCTATTAGCTTGGTTTTCGCTTGCGGCATTGATGGTCAAGACAGTATATATCTTACCAGAAAATTTTGGGGATTCGTCATACATCCAGAAGAGAGTTTTTACTGTGTAAAAAATCAATTCCAGATGTATGACGAATCCCCCGCTCACAATCCCCACCTTATGAGTACATTGAAGGTGGGGACTTCGGCGACTCGTTAAAAACTTAAAATTAGCATCAAAGCTTAATGCACAGTCATGTGAAACTTACTCAAATTTCTTCAAATCCTAAATTATGTGTGGGACTTCCCATCTAAAAGTCCCAAGGGCAAGACAGGGTAGTTGACTGTCTGATTGTCGGAACTGTGGTATTGGTATATTTATTAGAAATATGTTGACTAAGCGCAAAAGTCGAAGTGTTGCAGCTGTTTTAGCTTTTTCTGGCACGCTGACAATTTCAGGATTACATAAATTTTATCTGGGACAGCCGTTTTGGGGTGTTTTGTATGTGTTGCTTTCATGGACGCCGATCCCCAAGGTAGCTAGTGCTATTGAGGGAGTTTGGTATTTAGCCCAAGATGAAGAAGCTTTTGATCGTAATTTTAATCTAGGCAAGTCAGCAACAAGAAACTCACAAAAGGTGAGTAATCAGGTAGGAGCGATCGCTGACGCAATGCGGGAATTGGATGCTCTGCGCCAGGATGGACTGATCTCAGAGTATGAATTTGAGCAAAAGCGCCGCCAATTGCTAGACCAGATTTCTTGAGGTAAGCGACAACATGAATAACTGGCTACCTTTGAACCCCAGGCTGCAAAAACTCCGCGCCAAACTCCTCAATGATCCTTACTATCGCCTCCAATCTGGAGAAGAAATTCAGATAGCGGCTAAATTAGGTATTCGCATTGATGCTAATCAAGCGACTGTAGATGATTGGTTACGTTTACCAGGTTTGTCAATTCACCAAGCGCGATCGCTTGTAGAACTTTCGCGTTCTGGTGTTAAATTTTACTGTATTGAAGATATCGCTGCGGCTTTGGCTGTACCAGCGCCGCGCCTGGAGCCATTAAAGCCTCTGCTGAATTTTATTTACTATGATCACGAATCTCTAGAAAGTCCGATCCATTTAGTCAATCCAAATACAGCAACAGTTGAAAATTTAGCACAAATTCCATTTATAAATTTGTCTCTGGCGCAAGCAGTGGTTCAAAATCGGCAATCAGCCGGGCCTTATCTTAACCTGGCTGATTTCCAACGGCGGTTGGAGTTACCTGGTGATGCGATCGCTCAACTGATGTATTATTTGAGGTTTTAAGTTAGAAGTTTTAAAATATAGCGTTTTTCGTTTGTATTAATACACTTTGACCTCTCTCCAAACCTCTCTCCTAAAAGGAGAGAGGCTTTAAATCTTACTCCCCTTCCCTTGTAGGGAAGGGGTTGGGGGTTAGGTCTATATAACTCCAAACTCCTAACTCCTAACTATTTAAATAAACCCAATACGATCAAGAGGCCAAAAGCGAAACGCTGCTCGACCTATGACATTTTCTCTGGGTAAAAAGCCCCAATAACGAGAGTCGTTACTATCATTGCGGTTATCTCCCATGACGAAAAACTCATCTTCTGGGACTTTCACTGGTTGATATGGCTGATTTGGGGGTTCAGCGATGTAGTTTTCTGCCAAGGGTTGACCGTCGAGGTAGACTTTGCCAGAAGCAACACTAATTACCTCACCAGGCTGGCCAATAACCCGCTTGATAAAGGCTTGGTCTTTGGGATATCCTCGACGTTGTAGTTCTGCGGGTGGCTGAAAAACAATAATATCCCCAGTTATGGGAGGATGAAAATGGTAAGAGATTTTTTCAACTACCAAGCGATCGCCTGTATGTAACGTAGGCAGCATTGAATCAGAAGGGATATAGCGGGGTTCAGCGATAAAAGTCCTGATCAGAAATGCCAAACACAATGCGATCGCAATTAAAATCAGATTCTCTTGCCAACTACGCCATACTTTTAACGACGCACGCTCTTCTTTTGCATCACTTTCGTGAGGAATCATAAAAGTTTCTAGCCAGTTTAAGAAGTGGGACAAATACCTTGATTATTTTGACTCAAAAGGTATACTGATAATCAAGCTGGGTTCTGCATAAACCCATACAAATATTAAATAATACAGTTATAGCTTTTCCTAATCAAATGAGGTACATCAGAGCAAGCTAATCGCTTGCGGTGAGGGGGTTGGGGGTGGGGTTCTTGTATCTCACCCAACTGAGAAACGCTATATCGTATCTACCAGAGATAAGCAAAAGTGCTGTAAATAAACTATGACCTGTCTAAGGCAATCTAAGCTGATGATTAGGGTTTTTAGATAGATAATTAAAAATCTTAATTCTAATTGCTGCAATTATAAGGCAAGTTATGAGATGATTATCACTTTTGCTTCTTATTGCTAAAAAAATAGTTACCGATTGGTAGAGCGATACAGCCAGTCGGTTTTTTCTTTGATCTGAAAATTGGTCGTTGAGTGGTAAATATGTAGGGTGCATTACGAACATTAGTCTTAACGTACCAAAACTTTCGTATAATGCGTTATACCATTTCAGTTTAATAATGATACAAATACGTTTATAGGGGGATGGCATTGCCCATTAGTGTCAACTTAAGGTAGCAGTCTCGACAAAGCTTTGAGAGATTGTCTCGTCAAGAGCTAGAGGCTGGAAACGAGGTTTTAAAGTATCAGATCCAACACCCTAGTGAATGTTGGGTTTTGCGTTGCTCAACCTAACCTGCGCTTAATGCATCTTTTTATCTGTGCCACGCCACTACGTATATTTCAAAAATTTCCCATATTCTGAATTTTACGTCAACTAGTTCTACTGGACTGATGCTTTAGTATAGATAAATACTATATAATTGCCCTCTTAACAGCTTGGCTATAAAGATTGGAATAAGTTGCGTAATTATACTGTGACACTATATACTAGATTGTACTATTAATAATATATAAATCTCCTTTACCATCAAGAATAAGATTAACAGACAAAAAGCTACTAGTAATTTAGGCTTAAGTATCAGCATCAAAAACAGAGGTAAGCTGCTGATAAAATCATTTTTGCTGAATGATTTAAAAGTATCTAGATTAACGAATAAATGCCCCTTGGCAATGAGAAACTATATTTAATCAATTTTCGTCTGTTTATTTCATAGAAAGTTCAAGGCAAGGTTTTGCCAGTTAAAAATTTAACTTTTTCTTAAAAAGGAAGCAATAGCAGCAGGCAGTAAGATAGATATTATCAAGAATAGAGCTAATAGTTTATTAGACCATTTTTTGAAAGATACCCTACCCATTTTAAGTAGTTTTGTATATTTATATTAATTAAATAATTTACTCGACTACAAATTATACAGCTTTCTTGCCAGCAAGTGTTGGCCAAAAATGTAAATTATAGGCGTGACAGTTGAGCTACATCTTATTTGCAAAGCTATAAAAGTTGAAAGGATAATGCTGCCTTAGCGGTGAAGTGAAAAACAGAAACTAATTCACAGCTTCGATAAAGAGGATTTTGGGGTGTCATTAATTATTCGATTGCGCTCCTTCTTAGAGCTAACGGTAAGAATGTGGAAGTTCAGACCTTGCCTTTTATAAATGGATTGATATTAAACAGTACCAAGTATTGTATAAGCCTTCGTCCAAATCTAGACCATCTAGATTTCAGTTAAAGCTGTATAGTCTGTCTTCTCCATTGTGAATTTCCGTTAGTCCCAATTCAAATTTTCAGGATTACCAGAAAGCAGATGGTATCTAAGATATCTAAAAAAATGTGCTATGACGTACCGTCATAACGTGGTTGATGGTTCTATCTTTGAAGGAGCTATGAGGTGGAAAACAATAAATCGTTTCTGTGGCCGGAAGGAATATTAATCGCACTGCTTGCTTTATGTGGTGTTTTTAGCCTTGCTTTCATGATGCTTCTAAGGCCAAATCCTTCGGAGGCTCAGAGTAGACAAAGTATAAATGTCAAGGATGTAGCTGCAAACGCAGGAACTCAGCAGCGCATTGAGAAATTAAAGGCGGTGATGCTTACAAGTTGGCAGCAACAAGCACAAACAAAAGGACTATCCTACGCTATACCATCACGTTTTGAAGGGGCAATAGTTAAAGCAGCAAAACTCACTAAGGGTGAGAAAGTAATTGCTCTCACCTTTGATGATGGCCCTTGGCCTCAGACCACAGAGCAAGTGTTAGATATTCTGAAATCAAATAATATCAAAGGGACGTTTTTTGTCGTCGGGCAGAACCTAAAAAATTATCCAGAAATAGGAAAGCAAATTGTAGCTCAAGGTCATGTCATTGCCAACCATACTTGGCATCACTGGTATCACTTCTTTAACCCACAAGCTGCTGCTTTTGAAATTGACCGCACAACAGACCTAATTTATCAAATTACAGGTGTTAAAACAAATCTTTTCCGACCGCCTGGTGGCATCCTGCATAATGGATTAGCTGCTTACGCTAAAGGCCAAAAATATACTGTGGTGATGTGGTCTGCTGACTCCACAGACTACAAGTTGCCATCTGTGCCAAAGTTGATCAATAACGTGATTAAAGATTCAAAACCTGGTGGTATTGTGCTAATGCATGATGGTGGTGGTAATCGTTCCAGAACTGTGCAAGCTTTACCAGAAATTATTAGTAACTTTAGAAAGCAAGGCTATCGCTTTGTTACTATTCCAGAACTTTTAGAAATGGAAGATGCAGACCAAAAGCTGCTTGCTCATAAAAAGTAATTATTAATTATGGCTCATTAGTCAATAGTAATTGGCTAAAAACTAAAATTATATTTTTTGCTTAGAATACATTATTTCTGACTAGAGTTTAGACTAGTCAGGAGTGCGAAACTAAAGAACAAATCAACTTAAAACTTGATGAATAATCTTGGCTATTTAAATGACGGTTTAAGCAAGTGATGGAGAGGCAATAACTGTCCAGGTTGCCATATATGTTCCAACGTACTTATTAGAATAGTTAGTAGTGCTATCGGGAACAAACCAGTCAGGAGTTTTCTTCTGCTGTCTAACTTTTTTATCCAAGCCAATTTGTAGGGAAATATTCTCGTAAACAATTTTTGCATTTACAGCTTGCAGCAATTTTTCTAGCAACTTTTGTAGCCATTCTGCCCGAACATAGAGATTATGAGATGGATGATCGCCATAACAAAAAGGTACAATAAGCACCAAATATCCTTTGTCGCTTATTAGTTTGTCTAAACAGAATTGAACAAGTTCTTGATCGTTATTTTGTTCTAGTGTTTCCTTGTTAACATTATGAAATAGCAAGCCGGCTAGCACGACGGCATCAAATTTTTGATTTTCTGAAGCTAATTCTGGCAGTGCTACCGATAAATCTTTAGCAGTAAATTTCTGGTTGGGGTACAGTTTTGAACAGTATTGAATCGCACCTTCACTGTGATCTATCCCAAGGTAGTCACATCGCTCAGGTAGATATTTGTTCAAAGCCGCATTACCACATCCTAAATCTAACAAAGAGAATGAACGTTGCTTAAAAGCTTCATCGAGATACCAAACTGATGGTGTGTATCGAGTAGCATTTTCAGGAGATTCAAAGTATGAATAATAATCATCTTGAAAACGTTCTTCTTCAGAAGTTTTGCGATCAGGATCTGGCTCTTCTATAAGCATTTTTATGGACTAATCCTAATTGTTAGAAAATATTTATATGGAAGTTTACCAGCATTTAGGTAATACCTTCTATACCCAATTAGGTAGATTTCAGGACAGTGCTGATCTCGACTTTATTACCTGGACTTTCACCGGATCTGATTGCTCAGTCACTTTTGTTACATTAGGAATAAGAATTAAATAACATACAATTTATGTCCGACAGCTTACCTCACCCTCAATCCCTCTCCTTATAAAGGAGAGGGAAGCTAGATACAGGATGAAGTTTTGCATTTTATTTAATTCACGTTCCTTAGTCTAAAGTCCAGTTGTGAATCATTTAGTGATATTCCCCCTTAATAAGGGGGAATATTTTGCTCTCTACAGTCTTTTGAAGGGGTAATTCAGGCGACTTTTTTAGGCGCCCAAACGGGTTTTCGCAGAGTACCTGTTTGTAGCAGCTTCTCCGACGGGAGAATGGCTTAAGGCATAGTAGGAGAACATTTACAGTTACTAATGACTGCTTACTAAACTGAACTCAGTTGTTTCTTTTTGTGGATCAGCTTCGGGACTATCAGCTTCAGAAGGGGGAACCAACTGCCAGAATTTCGGCAAAAATTCTTCCCAGTTTTGCAGAATTTTATTTGCCTTTGGTGAACCAGTGCGTTCCGCATGAGTTTTGATTAACTCTTGCAATTGCTTTGCACCTGCTTCTGTAATCACCCTCTGGATTTTGACAATTTCCGGATTTACTAACTCACGAAATGAGTCGTTTTCATCTAAGAAGTACGCCAGTCCACCAGTCATTCCAGCAGCAACGTTGCGTCCTACTTTGCCGAGGACGACAATCACACCACCAGTCATGTATTCACAGCAGTGATCCCCAGCGCCTTCAATCACTGCTATGGCTTTGGAGTTTCTCACAGCAAAGCGCTCTCCTGCTAAACCGTTTGCAAATAACATGCCACCAGTAGCACCATAGAGGCACGTATTGCCAACTATCACGTTTTGTGATGCGTTATAGGTAGCATCAGATGGAGGTTTGATGATGATTTCACCACCATGCATCCCTTTACCTACGTAGTCGTTTGCTTCTCCTTGCAGAGTCAAAATTATGCCGGGGAGGTTGAACGCACCAAAGCTTTGCCCAACACTACCTGTGAAGTTGAGATTAATTTGTCCTTCAAAACCACTGTCACCGTATTGAGAAGCGATCGCACCCGCTAATCTTGTGCCCACTGTTCTGTCAGTATTGACAATAGGATAAGTTTTGGTGACAGTGGACTGATCCCTAATAGCAGTCTGAATGTCGGGATCGGCAAGCATCTTGTCATCCAAAACTACGCCGTTGCTGTGGACTTCTTCATGCACTAACCAACTACGATTGTCTCTGGTATCTGGTAGTTTCAGTAAACAGTCCAGGTTCAGTGACTGCGTTTTGGTAATTTTTGCCTCTTGGCGCAGTTTCAACAAATCTGCACGTCCAACGATTTCTGACAAAGAACGGTAGCCAAGTCGTGCTAACAAACTACGCACTTCTTCGGCGATGAAGTAGAAGAAGTTAACAACCTGTTCCGGTATTCCCGTAAAACGCTTGCGGAGTTCTTCTTTTTGAGTAGCAACACCCACAGGGCAGGTGTTCATGTGGCAAACTCGCGCCATAATACAGCCTTCAGCAATCATGGCGATGGAGCCGAAACCAAATTCTTCACCGCCCATCAATGCACCTATTACCACATCCCAGCCACTCTTGAGTCCGCCATCTACGCGCAAAATCACGCGATCGCGCAGGCTATTTTCCATCAAGACGCGATGCACTTCACTTAAACCCAGTTCCCACGGTGAACCCGCATGTTTAATAGAACTTAGTGGCGATGCACCTGTACCACCATCATGTCCAGAAATCTGGATAATATCAGCGTTTGCTTTGGCTACACCAGCTGCGATCGTGCCAATGCCAACTTCTGAAACTAGCTTCACCGATACCTTTGCTTGGGGATTAATTTGGTGCAGATCAAAAATCAGTTGAGCTAAGTCTTCAATTGAATAGATATCGTGGTGCGGTGGTGGCGATATCAGCGTTACACCTGGCTTCGAGCGCCTTAACATCGCAATGTATTGGCTCACCTTGGGGCCTGGTAGCTGTCCACCTTCCCCAGGCTTGGCACCTTGGGCAATTTTGATTTCAATTTGTTTGGCGTTGACTAGGTACTCTGGCGTTACACCAAAGCGTCCCGATGCAACTTGCTTAATGGCACTATAGGCTTTATCACCATTCCGCAATCCCTTTAAATGAGGTAGGGTTGGCGAGTGACCAGACTCGTCTACATCATCTAAAACTTTATAGCGCACTGGGTCTTCGCCGCCTTCCCCAGAGTTAGATTTACCGCCAATGCGATTCATGGCGATCGCTAAAGTTTCATGGGCTTCTCTTGACAAAGCGCCTAAAGACATGCCGCCGGTGCAGAATCGCTTGACAATTTCAGCTACTGACTCCACTTCTTCTATAGAAATTGGGGTGCGATCGCCTTGGAAGTCGAGCAAGTCCCGTAAGGCTGTTACTGGCCTGCCTTGAAGATGCTTCTTGTAAACTTCGTAGTGGTCGTAGTTTTTGCCATCTAAAGCCTTATGCAGCGCCTTAACCATTTCTGGACTATTCATGTGGTACTCGCCGCCAGGACGGTATTGCACAAAGCCCAGGTTTTGTAATTTATTGGCCGTTAGCTCTGGGAAAGCTTTGCTGTGGAAGGAAAGCACTTCATCAGCGAGTTCGCTAACACTCAAACCACCGATGCGGGAAGTCGTACCACGGAATCCCAGCTCGATTAAATCTCCACCGATGCCAATAGCTTCAAATATTTGGGCTGCTTGATAGCTGGAGAGCAGAGAAATTCCCATCTTGGAGAGAATTTTTAGTAAACCTGACTCTACTGCTTTGCGATAGTTTCCTAAAGCTTGCTCTAGGGTGAGGGTTGGAATTTTTTGCACACCCATTAACTTTTGAGTTTTGGGATCAGACCACCAATCACGTACCGTATCTAAAGCCATATACGGGCAAACTGCACCAGCACCGTAGCCAATAAGACAAGCAAAGTGATGAGTACTCCAGCATTGAGCAGTATTGATAATCAGGGATGTTTTCATTCGCAACCCTTGCCGAATCAGGTGATGATGTACAGCACCCACTGCTAACAGGGGAGGAATGTATGTATCTTCTGGGCTGATACCGTCATTTTCCTTATCGCTTAAGATTAAAATCTTTGCACCTGCTCGGACTGATTCAGCTGCTTGTGCTTGTAAAGATTGGACTGCGGTCTTTAATCCTTCAGGGCCGCTGGCGATCGCAAATCGGGTTGACAACTCAGCCGTGGCAAATCCTGACAGCTTAATTGCCTCTAATTCAGCATCCGTTAACACTGGCGATTCAAGTTTCAATCTCCGAGCATATTCTGGCTTGGGTTCTAATAAGTTACCCCGTTCACCCAGTTCTACTTTCAGAGACATCACTAGCTTTTCCCGCAGGGGATCAATCGCCGGGTTCGTCACCTGAGCAAAGCGCTGTTTGAAATAGTCATACAGCAGGTGGGGTTTTGTTGACAGCACTGCTAAAGGAATATCATCCCCCATGCAGAAAGTTGGCTCTGAACCTGCGATCGCCATTGGATGAATCACCATTTCTACATCTTCTGTGGTGTAGCCAAAGGCAGTTTGCAGCTGAAGCAATGTTTGCTTGTCAATTTTATTAGTTGTACTATGCCCGTTGCCATTTTCAGCAGCCAGATGTCCATTTCCATTCACATCTAACGACTGACTACTGACAATTAGTTTGAGTTCTTGACGGTACTGTTGCAGCCATTCTCCATAAGGGTGCTGCTTGGCGATGCGCTGCTTAATCTCCCAATTCTTCAGCACTTCCTGGTTTACTAAATCCACGGCAATCATTTGCCCTGGGCCGAGTCTACCTTTTTCGACTATATCGGCTTCTGGAAAGTCCACTACACCAGCTTCGGAAGCTACTACAATGTAGTCGTCTTTGGTGATCACGTAGCGAGCTGGTCTTAAGCCATTTCGATCTAGTGTTGCACCAACTTTTTTGCCATCACTAAATACTAAAAGTGCTGGCCCGTCCCATGCTTCTTGTAGACCACTGTAATATTCGTAGAAATCAACAATTTCTGGAGAGTCACGCAAAGAAGGCTGATTTTGGTAAGCCTCTGGAACCATAATCATTAAAGCTTCTAAAGGGCTGCGTCCAGAACACACCAGTAATTCAAAAACGTTGTCTAGGGTAGCTGAGTCGCTGTTATCAATATGAACTAATGGCTTCAGTTCCTTAATGCGATCGCCCCATACAGGATGATTCAGGCTAGCTTCTCGTGCCATCATCCAGTTGATGTTACCCAACAAAGTATTGATTTCGCCATTGTGACCTAAAAGCCGCATTGGTTGAGCTAGGGGCCATTTGGGCATTGTATTGGTACTAAAGCGGCGGTGATAGACAGCAAAGGCGCTTTTATAAGCTGGATTTTTTAAATCGTGATAAAAGTTGCCCAAGACGGCGGAACGCACCATGCCTTTGTAGACAATTGTGCGACTTGACAAAGAGCAAACATAAAATTCTTCTGAGATATTGGTTGCAACTTTACTAATGCGGCGGCGGGTAATGTACAACTGTCGTTCCAATTCATCGCCACTTTTGTCAACAGAAGCTAACAAAACTTGTTCAATCTGGGGTTGATTTTCTCTTGCTTGTACCCCCAGTAAATCAGGTTGCACTGGTACTACTCGCCAACCCAGTACAATCAATTTTTCTTCGGCGGCTACTTCTTCAACTGTCGCCCTAGTTTTTTGTGCTGCTTCCTGGTCTTGTGGTAGAAAGATCATCCCCACAGCTATATTATTGGTGGATGGAAATTCCTTCCCCCTTTGGGCAAAATCTTGTTGGAACAACTCCCAAGGTATCGCTGTCAATACTCCTGCACCATCACCAGAGTCTTGATCGGCGCTACAACCTCCCCGATGCTCTAAGCAGGTTAAGGCAGCTAAGGCTTTTTCTACGATTTCGTGGCTGGTATGATTCTGGCGATGAGCAATAAAACCGACACCACAGGCATCTCGTTCCTCTACTAACCACTTTTGCCCCTGATAGGTATCTCTTGAGTTTATGTCCGCTGTGATTTTCTGGTCTTGATTCATCGGTTTATTATTCATACCCTGTTCCTGAAGTATTGAGTTATCAATTTTGCCACTACGTTATGGGAAAAAATTTCTAAATTCAGCGATGGAGAGATATATTAAGCATCGAAATTTAGGGAAAAAAAATTTTAACTTCGGTTTTACTGTGTTAATTCACCCGTGTTAAGTTAAAATTTTGGCGTATTTTTTATGTATTTATGCGGTGTTAGACAAGTTACCTCCGCCAAGACATCATTTTTGCCCTGACAGTTTCTTTTTTATATTGTGAAGCTAAGTATTTTCTCAATTCTCTTTTTCCAGATGCACGCTAGCTACTCATAGAGCCTATTTCGGCTCACCTGAAACAAAACTAAAACTTAACGCTGTACTATCTTTTAAAGCCAAAGCCATCCTGATCCAGCAATAAAATCAGCGTATTACAGTATGTACCCATTTGACAATTCCCAAATATCGTTGTTGTCTAGAGTTTTGCTGCTTATAAGTAGCCGCATGTATTACTACTAACTAAACCTTACTGAAGTAACAACAGTAGTAACCTTCAGTCAGGATTGAATATCTTAATCCAGTTTTGATAACCAAGACTACCGTGTATAGTGTGGTTATAATTAGTGCCAGTTAAAACACTCGATTGCAGTGGCTTTAGCGTCTAAAGAAATTGGTTAATCTCTAAAAGAGATGACTAGCCAATATAAAGAATACCATATTTTTTACCAAATAAACTCATGTTATTTTTATATTTACAAATAATTAGTTAGTTTATACCTTGGGTGATAGTTTTCAAAAATACTAAGTAAATTATGGTAAAAATGCCGAATTGTTGCCAATCAGGGATTAGCGCTCGCAGATTTTTCCGGGCTACTATGTCACCAGTATTTTTAATAACACTATGTTTAACTACTACCTGTGCTACCAACGCCCAGGAGTCTACAAAAAAGGCCCAATCAATACCAAGGCTTATCTCGCAGTCACCTGCACCTGCTTTAACAGCAGTAGTATCCTCTGGTAATCAAATTTCCCTCAATGGTCGTACTTTACCAGGAACTTGGTTGCAGCGACCTGGAAAAGCTGGTCGGATTACAACTCATCTCAGTGATGGGGCATTTAGGCAATTAATTGGAGTAAATTTCTTAAACAGTAGTAACTCAGCGAGGCAACCAATACAGTGGTTTTCATCGGTGACAAAGCCACTGGTTTTAACCACCAGGTTACTAGGAGCATATCGCTATCTGGATATTAGCAATTTTGCTCAAACATCTGGATGGGAAATCCGAACCAATGGCAATATTTTGGTAATTGCTACCCCAAAAGCACAAATTACAAATATTGTTCAGAGCCAGAAACGTCCAGAGGCAAGTGCGCCTTTGCAACAGTCTCGGATTATTGTCGATTTAGATCGTCCAACTCCCTGGCAAGTTGCACAAGGGTCAATTATTAAAAAAATTCAAACTCCATCCCTCGATCCAGACACACCAACTCCAAAATCCACTGTACCGCCAAATCGAGAGTGGACAATTACCCTGGATGGAATAGCCGATCCCCTTTTGATAGAACGCTATACCCCCCAGCCACCACCAGTACCAGCAACACCCCCAACATTGCTGCCAAACTTGCTCAAACAATTATTACCAGTTACACCAACACAACCAATACCACCACCCCCAGCCCCTGAAGCACTGATTCAACAAGTGGAAGTGGTGAAAAACCAAACCATTATTAGTCTGAGCGTTCCCTTTGGCCTATCCCCTCAAGTTAGTACTGTAGCTAACCCCAATCGCCTGATTATCGATATTCGACCCGATCCCCTAGAAGAGCGAGATATCACTTGGGCGCCAGGATTGCGCTGGCGACAGCATTATGTCAACTTAGGTACAGAACGCTTCCCAGTGGTTTGGTTAGAAGTTAATCTTCGTAAATTTGGGCTAACGCTGAAACCTATGTGGGCTAGTCCTGATGGGCTTGCGGGTACTGCTCCCTTAATTCAAACAGCACAACGTTATTTAGCAGTAGCTGGAATTAACGGTGGTTATTTTAACCGCAATAACAGATTGCCTTTGGGTGCAATTCGTCGGGATAATAAGTGGTTATCAGGCCCCATTCTCAACCGGGGTGCGATCGCTTGGAATGATTCTGGCCAATTTTACTTCGGTCGTCTCACCTTAGAAGAAACTTTAATCACAGCAAATGACCAGCGCCTACCAATTCTGTTTCTCAACAGTGGCTACGTCCAGAGTGGCATTGCTCGTTATACCCCAGCTTGGGGATCAACTTACACACCCTTAACGGATAACGAAATTATTTTAGTGGTACAGAAAGACCAAATTACTCAACAGTTACCAGGCGGCAAAGTTGGTGAGACGGCAGTTCCTATTCCGAAGGATGGCTACCTACTAACCTTACGCGCCAACGCTGCTAGTGCTGCCTCACAACTACCTATTGGAACCGCAGTAAGTATTTCTAGCGCTACTACTCCCACTGATTTTAGTCGTTATCCCCACATTATCGGAGCCGGGCCGCTATTAGTCCAAAATCGTCAAATTGTCCTCGATGCCAAAGGCGAAAAATTCAGCAATGCCTTTATTGCCGAAAAGGCTATTCGTAGCGGTATTTGCACAACAGCAACAGGCACATTGATGATTACTGCTGTGCATAATCGTGCAGGCGGTTATGGCCCTAACTTGGCAGAACATGCCCAACTGATGCAACAGATGGGCTGTGTGGATGCCTTAAATTTGGACGGTGGTAGTTCTACCAGCCTTTACTTAGGAGGGCAACTACTCGACCGATCGCCTAGTACTGCTGCTCGTGTTCATAATGGAATTGGTATTTTCCTGAAACCACGATAATGAGGGAGTAGGGAATAGGGAAAAAACTCAATTACCAATAAACGCCCCACTCCCTCTTTTTTTAAAGTTTAGAACAAGCTGCCATTTTGCCTGATGAAGACTTAGTGTAGATGCAAGAGTTTTAGTAGTGATGATTTACAGCGTCATGTTTGATTTTGCTATCTTTATCAAGGTGCGACAAAATTGCTGATTTCCAACGTTGCAAGATAGCGCCAGATTTTTTATCAATAGTAAGAGTACCAACGGTTTGTTATGTCTTCAAATGAGGTAACTATGGCTCGATATCAAGAAACTACACAGACTGACACTCTACACCTACCTTCAACTATTACTTCCAGAGGCGTTGCTGCAACTGAGTTACGTCCTTGGGGTGCTTTTACAGTTTTGGAAGAAGGGCGCGGATACAAAATCAAGCGCATTGAAGTTAAGCCCGGACACCGCCTCAGCCTACAAATGCACCACCACCGCAGTGAACATTGGATTGTTGTCTCTGGTACAGCTAGGGTAACTTGTGGCGAGAAAGAAGTACTACTGAGCAATAATGAGTCAACCTATGTACCCCAATGTACATCTCATCGTTTAGAGAATCCTGGCGTGATCCCCTTGGTGTTGATTGAAGTGCAAAATGGCGAATACTTGGGAGAAGATGACATTATCCGCTATCAAGATGACTATGCCCGTACTAAGGATTAAACCTCTAATCTAAAAACTGAATACATTTTTGTGCAAACCGTCTTTGGGAACCACTGCACCCCAGAAGTCCCTACCTAGTTCAGGTGGGGACTGAAGCATGTTGTGCTATAAATGTAGTAATAGCGATCGCGCTCATGCCTTCGGTGATTTGGAATTTTAAAGAAGCGACAGCGAACCCATCTCTCTGTAAAATGAAGATGGGGTATTCAATTGCAAAAAACGAGTTCCATGATTCATCTGAGTCAAGCAGCCGCAAGTGAGATTGGGCGAATAAAGTCCAAGCAGCAGCAAAATGTTTTGTTTCGATTGGCGGTAAAACCAGGTGGTTGTTCCGGTTTTTTTTATGATATGTCCTTCGATAAAGCAATAAAAGTTGGCGACCAGGTTTTCGACTTGGATGAAATTCAAGTAGTTATAGATGCCGCAAGCTTAAATTACCTCAACGGCTTGAGGGTGGATTATTCAGAAGACTTAATGGGTGGTGGTTTTCGGTTTCAGAATCCCCAGGCGATCGCTACCTGTGGCTGTGGCAATTCCTTCTGGACAACTAATCAATAGTCCTTAATTAGCGATCGTTTGCCAATAACAAAGGAAAAATGACCAAGTAATTAAGGAAAAATTACAATTGACATAAAACCGTAAAAAACGATATAATTAGGATTTGTTAAAACTTAGACATATAAGCAGCTTTACGCGCTGTAACTCATGCCAACAATACAGCAGCTAATACGTAACGAGCGCGAACAAGCGCGTCAGAAAACCAAGTCCCCAGCTCTGAAACAATGTCCCCAACGTCGGGGAGTTTGTACCAGAGTATACACGACCACACCAAAAAAGCCTAACTCAGCTCTACGTAAAGTAGCAAGAGTCAGACTTACCTCTGGATTTGAAGTCACAGCTTATATTCCAGGTATTGGTCACAACTTACAAGAACACTCAGTTGTGATGATTCGTGGCGGTCGGGTTAAGGATCTACCAGGCGTGAGATACCACATTATCCGTGGCACCCTAGATACAGCCGGAGTCAAAGACCGCAAACAAGGGCGTTCCAAGTATGGAACCAAGCGTCCGAAAGAAGCGAAAAAATAGGATTAGGCGATTAATCGCATCCAACACGATTAATCGTCTACCTTAGAAGCGCCCAAGGACAAAAAAACTATCAGGGTCTGTGTTTTAAGAGCAGTTATGAAAACTGCTCAAGCCTGTTTAAAAAAATCAAGCAAGCTATACCTACACTAAGCGAGCAAGTGTAGAAGTTCTGAGGAGAACGCTGTAACCCACAGCAGAATTCTAATCTGGACATTAAGGTTTAGAATCTTGTCGCCTTGAGTATTTAGTTGCAGCTAGCAAGTCAATGAATTTTAGATTTTAGGCTTTGGCGTGAGCGCTTAGTGGAACGATTTGCAATTTTGGATTGGTCGAACCCACAAGGGGATGATGCTTAGAGACTTTTGATTTTTTCCAATCCTTGTGGTTGGAACATCTACCAAAAACTCTAATCCAAAGTTGGCAGTCAATAAGTCAGCCTTACTGCAACAGTCGAAAACAAAATTGAGAAAGTCTGAGGATTGGGTTCCACAGCTTTTAGTTTCCGGTGTCTGATAGCATATAATTTCGTTGCCAATTCCGAATTAAAGGTGAAGTATGTCTCGTCGTGGTGTTATTCAAAGGCGCCCTGTTCCGTCTGACTCCGTATATAACAGTCGCCTTGTGAGCATGATTATCAGGCGGATCATGCGTCATGGCAAAAAATCACTTGCCGCCCGAATTGTTTATGAAGCATTGAAAACTATCGAGGAACGCACTGGTAACGGTGCTTTAGAAACCTTTGAAAGAGCAGTGCGAAATGCCACGCCTTTAGTAGAAGTAAAAGCTCGGCGAGTTGGTGGAGCAACCTACCAAGTACCAATGGAAGTGCGTACAGAACGGGGCACTACCCTAGCACTGCGTTGGTTAGTGCAATATTCCCGGTCTAGACCAGGCCGGACAATGGCAAGCAAACTGGCAAATGAGTTAATGGATGCTGCCAACGAAACTGGCAATGCCATTCGCAAACGTGAAGAAACGCACCGGATGGCGGAAGCTAACAAAGCATTCGCACACTATCGTTATTAAGTAGAAAAGCGATATATCGCATTGCCGAAGCGGTATATCGTGGATTTACAAGAAAAGACGGTTTTCCGTAAAAGTATAGAATCTTAACAAAGAGTAATATACGAGATATCATGAGGCAAAAACTATAGGAGGTAGCTGTGGCACGCACGATCCCGCTAGATAAAGTACGCAACATTGGTATTGCGGCGCATATAGATGCGGGCAAAACAACAACAACAGAGAGAATATTATTTTACTCTGGGATAATTCATAAAATTGGCGAAGTTCATGAAGGAACTGCCGTCACAGACTGGATGGAGCAGGAGCGGGAGCGGGGAATTACCATTACTGCTGCTGCTATCAGTACCAGTTGGAAAGATCATCAAATTAACATTATCGATACTCCGGGTCACGTAGACTTCACAATTGAAGTTGAGCGCTCCATGCGCGTGTTGGATGGCGTAATCGCAGTATTTTGTTCTGTGGGCGGCGTGCAACCGCAGTCTGAGACAGTGTGGCGGCAAGCAGAACGCTACAAAGTTCCTCGGATAGCCTTTATCAACAAAATGGATCGCACTGGAGCGAACTTTTATAAAGTTCACGAGCAAATCCGCGATCGCCTGCGGGCGAATGCGATCGCCATTCAACTACCAATTGGTAGTGAAAACGACTTCCAAGGTATCGTTGACCTAGTACGGCAACGTGCGTATATTTACGCCAATGACCAAGGAACTGATATCCAGGAAACCGATATCCCCGAAGAATTGCAAGCGCAGGTAAACGAATTCCGCACCAAGCTAATAGAAGCCGCGGCGGAAACTGATGATGTTCTAATGGCTAAGTACTTCGAGGGCGAAGAACTTACAGAACAGGAAGTTCGGACTGCCCTGCGTAAAGGCACAATTGCGGGGACAATTGTACCAGTGCTTTGCGGTTCGGCATTCAAAAACAAAGGCGTGCAGTTGATGCTGGATGCCGTTGTAGATTACCTACCAGCGCCAAGTGAAGTACCGCCAATTCAAGGCTTACTGCCCAATGGCGATACTATTGAGCGGCGGGCTGATGACAACGAACCCCTAGCGGCTCTGGCATTCAAAATTATGGCTGACCCTTACGGTCGCCTGACATTTGTTCGTGTTTATTCTGGTGTCCTGAAAAAGGGCAGCTACGTTCTCAACGCTAGTAAGAATAAAAAAGAACGGATTTCCCGCTTAGTTCTCATGAAGGCAGATGATCGGCAAGATGTCGATGAACTGCGAGCGGGTGATTTGGGAGCAGCTCTTGGATTGAAAGACACCTTGACAGGTGACACGCTCTGTGATGATGGATCGCCAGTAATTCTGGAATCCCTATTCATTCCTGAGCCTGTAATCTCGGTGGCGGTTGAACCCAAAACCAAGAACGACATGGACAAGCTGTCCAAGGCTCTGCAATCTCTCTCAGAAGAAGACCCCACCTTCCGAGTCCGCGTCGATCCGGAAACAAACCAAACCGTGATCGCGGGGATGGGAGAGCTACACCTAGAAATTCTAGTAGACCGGATGTTACGAGAATTCAAGGTGGAAGCGAATGTAGGTGCGCCGCAAGTAGCTTACCGAGAAACAATTCGGAAAGCTGTGAATAAAGTTGAGGGCAAATTCATCCGCCAAAGTGGTGGTAAAGGTCAATATGGTCACGTTGTGATCAATTTGGAGCCTGGAGAACCCGGTACTGGCTTTGAATTCGTCTCCAAAATTGCCGGCGGTACAGTACCTAAAGAGTACGTTGGCCCCGCAGAACAAGGAATGAAAGAAAGCTGTGAATCCGGTGTTCTAGCTGGATATCCGTTGATTGACGTTAAAGCGACGCTAATTGATGGGTCATACCACGATGTAGACTCTTCGGAAATGGCTTTCAAAATCGCTGGTTCAATGGCGATGAAAGAGGCTGTGCTGAAAGCTTCACCTGTCATCTTAGAGCCTATGATGAAAGTTGAAGTTGAAGTTCCCGACGACTATATCGGGAACGTCATCGGCGATCTTATCTCCCGCCGAGGGCAGATTGAAAGCCAAAGCACCGAACAGGGACTCGCTAAGGTCGCATCCAAAGTTCCACTGGCGACCATGTTTGGCTACGCCACTGATATCCGGTCAAAGACCCAAGGTCGGGGTATCTTCACGATGGAGTTCAGCCACTACGAAGAGGTGCCTCGCAGCGTAGCTGAAACTATCATTGCAAAAAGCAAAGGGAACGCTTAGTTAAAATAAGGAAATGAGCATTCATGGCACGCGCAAAGTTTGAAAGGAATAAACCCCACATTAATATCGGTACAGTTGGCCACGTTGACCACGGTAAAACTACCTTGACAGCAGCCATCACCATGACCTTGGCAGCTATGGGTCAAGCTGTAGCTAAGGGCTACGACCAAATTGATAATGCCCCAGAAGAAAAGGCCCGGGGTATTACCATCAATACTGCTCACGTAGAGTATGAAACCGAAAGTCGGCACTATGCTCACGTAGACTGTCCAGGACACGCTGACTATGTGAAGAACATGATCACCGGTGCTGCTCAGATGGACGGAGGTATCCTGGTAGTAGCTGCTACAGATGGACCTATGCCCCAAACCCGCGAACACATTCTGTTGGCAAAACAGGTAGGCGTTCCCAGTCTGGTTGTCTTCTTGAACAAAGAAGATTTGATGGATGACCCAGAACTCTTGGAACTAGTAGAACTAGAACTGAGAGAATTGCTTTCCAGCTACGATTTCCCTGGTGACGACATCCCCATCGTCAAAGGCTCTGGTTTGCAAGCTCTGGAAGTCATGACTAAGAATCCCAAGACCAAACGCGGTGAAAATCCTTGGGTAGACAAAATCTATGAACTGATGGATGCTGTAGATTCTTACATCCCCACTCCTGAGCGGGATGTTGATAAACCCTTCCTGATGGCTGTAGAAGATGTGTTCTCAATTACAGGTCGTGGTACTGTCGCCACAGGTCGGATTGAGCGGGGTATAGTCAAAGTTGGCGATAACGTTGAACTAGTGGGTATCAGAGATACTCGCGCCACTACCGTAACTGGTATTGAGATGTTCAAGAAGAGTCTCGACCAAGGTATGGCTGGGGATAACGCTGGCGTACTACTTAGGGGTATCCAGAAGGCTGATATTGAACGGGGTATGGTCATCGCCAAACCTGGTTCGATTAAACCTCACAATGAATTTGAAGGTGAGGTGTATGTCTTAACAGAAAAAGAAGGTGGTCGTAAGACTCCATTTTTCGCTGGCTACCGTCCCCAGTTCTACGTGCGGACAACCGATGTAACTGGTACTATCAAAGCCTACACCTCCGATGATGGCAAAGAAGTAGAAATGGTGATGCCAGGCGATCGCATCAAGATGACAGTAGAGTTGATCAACGCGATCGCTATTGAACAAGGAATGCGCTTCGCTATCCGCGAAGGTGGTCGCACCATCGGTGCTGGTGTCGTCTCCAAAATTATCAAGTAGCACCTTTTCGCTCATAACAAAGGAGCAGAGATGGTCTTTATTGTGCCTCTCTGCTCCTTTCTCTTCCTTTTTAATTAAAACGAGTAGGGAATAGGAAGAAGTCAAGCAATTTTGTCTCCCTTAACCCTCACTCCCCATTCCCCATTCCCCTAATTACGCAGAACCTGGAAAATTAAAGATGGCAACTCTACAGCAGCAGAAAATTAGAATTCGCTTACAGGCTTTTGACCAACGCTTATTAGACACATCTTGCGAGAAGATTGTAGATACAGCTAACCGCACCAATGCTACAGCCGTAGGCCCAATTCCTTTACCAACAAAACGCCGGATCTATTGTGTGCTGCGATCGCCTCACGTAGATAAAGATTCACGAGAACACTTTGAAACCCGTACTCATCGCCGGATTATTGACATTTACCAGCCCTCTTCTAAGACTATTGATGCCCTAATGAAGTTGGATCTACCATCAGGTGTAGATATCGAAGTCAAACTTTAATTTAGTCATTAGTACTCAGACAAACGACAAAAGAAAAATGACATTAGTATGAATTTTTACATAGCCCTGAAGAAATATATCTCAGGGCTTTTATTTAGCTAGGAAACAAATGATAGAATGTAGATAAAGTACGGGAAAAGCAGAGAAAAAGAAATTTTAAAGATTAAGTTTATACCAAAATAACAATGACATCATCTTCTAAAATTGCAGTTCGTGAACTACCTCTGTTCCCGTTACCCGAAGTAGTTCTGTTTCCTACCAGACCATTACCTCTGCACATCTTTGAATTTCGCTACCGAATCATGATGAACACGATTTTGGAGAGCGATCGCAGGTTCGGTGTTTTGATGGTCGATCCTGTTAAAGGTACGATTGCAAATACTGGTTGCTGTGCGGAAATCGTTCATCACCAACGGTTGCCAGATGATCGCATCGAGATGTTGACTTTAGGGCAGCAAAGATTTCGGGTATTAGAGTATGTTCGTGAAAAGCCATATTGCGTTGGTTTAGTTGAGTGGATTGAAGACCAAGCACCGGCTAAAGATTTGCGACCTTTATCAACTGAGGTAGAACAGCTACTGCGAGATGTTGTGCGTCTATCAGCCAAATTGACTGAACAAAATATCGAACTGCCAGAAGATTTGCCTGACCTACCAACAGAGTTATCTTATTGGGTAGCGAGTAATCTTTATGGTGTTGCCGCAGAGCAGCAGTTATTGCTAGAAATGCAAGATACTGCAACTCGTCTTGAGCGGGAAGCGGAAATTTTAACCTCTACTCGTAATCACTTGGCCGCTCGCTCTGTTCTTAAAGACACATTTAATGAAAAGTGAGGAGTTAGGAGTAGAGACGCGATTAATCGCGTCTGTACAGGAGTTAGGAGTTAGGAATAAATAACAAAAAAGAAAAGATTAGCAACTTATAATTTATATTCCCTACCTGATAATTAATAACTGATAACTCCTAACTTTTAACTAATTAATAACTCCTAACTTATAAAGTAACAGCACTGATCGGCAAAACATTGTAAGCGCCAAGAATTTTTAAAATTTCTGTGTGCATAGTTAATTCTGCTAAAGCAGATTGCATTTGTGCTTCCTTGGCATCTGCTTCTAAATCCATAAAAAATAAGTATTCGCCTAGCGATCGCTTCGTCGGACGAGATTCAATCCGGCTGAGGTTAATCCCTAGTTGAGCAAATATTTGCAAAGGTTTGAGCAATGCTCCAGGTGTGTTGGCAGGCATACTAAAAGCCAGTGATGTGTGACTGGTAGGCACTTTTGATGCCTGATATTCAGCCTTCGCTTCACCCTGACTTACTACCCAAAAACGAGTAAAGTTTTCTGGATAGTCGTTGATGCCACTAGCAAGTATCGGCAGGTTGTAGAGTTGAGCTGCTCTACTAGAAGCGATCGCTGCTGTTGTTGTCTCTTGCTCCAATCGCTGTAATGCTTCGGTTGTAGAATTGCTGGGAATAATCTGTACAGTCGGGAGAAACCGCTCTAACCATCCCTGACATTGTGCCAAAGCTTGCGGGTGAGAGTAAACAGTTTTAATTTTATCTAAGCTAGACGCGCAAGAAATTAACGTATGGACAATGGGTAATACCAAAGCCAACTGAATTCGCAAACTGTCTAACTGCCAAAGTGTATCTAGTGTTGTAGCCACACTCCCTTCAATAGAATTTTCCACTGGCACAACAGCCAGGTGAGCTTGACCATCAGCAATGGCGTGCAGTGACTGCGAGATGGTGAGATAGGGACATAACCTAGTTTCAACTCCCGTACTTTTAGTTAGCCAGTTGACATAAAGAACAGCTGCTTGTTCTGTGTAAGTGCCGGGAGGCCCTAAATGTGCGATCGATAAAGTCATACCTTTAGCCTTGAGTTGCAAGTTTAATGCGTAAACAGAGATTACGATATTTTGGTTTTGGCAAATATATCCCAATACGGTTCAGTTAAGGCTAAAACTCTTTGTCAAAGTCAGTTTTTTTAACGTAGACGCTTCTCTACGAGACGCTACGCGTAGCTTGCTTCCCCGGAGGGGTACGGCTTCCCGCAGGGTACCGCAGAGGCGCAGAGGACACAGAGAGAAGAAAAAAATGCTTAACTGAACTGTATTGAAATATATCCAACATTTACTCTTATATTTACGCACTAAACAAATAGACCGAAATATGTATCCAGCAAAACAAGTTATGGAAATCAGCCTTCTAGCAAATAGATTTCCTGACAGTTTTGTTGCTAAATTCCTTTAAAAATTTAACTAATTACGATGCATATTATGGAATTTGTGTCAAGAATGAAATTTTAATTTATATTTATTGAACTAAAGATAGTAATAAGCGTACCAACTTTTTGCTAGTAATGTATAGCTGATAAGCAATAATCATTTTTATGGTCAATAAATTTTGTAATTTTTTAATAATCAGATTTAATTTATTAAAAAATATTAAAATTAAGAAACAGATATTTTTATCCGCTCATGGCTACCCGGTTTACTGCCTCCCAATCGGTTGAAATCGCTGTTCCAGAGCAGCCTATTCCCATTCACCACTACTTGCGCCAGCCTCAACGTCTAGTTAAGGCTTTGGCTGACAACAGTAGAATTGAGCAGCTTTCTGAGGAAGTATTTCGTTTGAAAATGCGTCCGTTAACTTTTATGTCATTGAGTATTCAACCTACTGTAGACATGAGAGTTTGGGCAGAATCAAATGGAATAATTAATTTGCGATCGCTAGGCTGTGAAATCCCGGGTTTCGAGTATATTAACCAGCGCTTTGCTCTCAACTTAAAAGGACATTTGTCTCCCAAAGAGTTAAGCACTGGCACTCGCCTGCAAGGAAAAGCTGATTTAGAAGTGCTGGTGGATTTGCCACCGCCATTTTCCTTCACTCCCAAGCCGATTTTAGAAGCTACTGGCAATGCTTTGCTCAAAAGCGTACTGTTGTCGGTCAAGCAACGATTATTAAATCAACTTTTGGCGGATTATCGCTACTGGGTGATATCACAAACCAAAGATACAGGACTTAGCGGTGACAGTACTGAATTGCCAATCCTGAATGCTGAGTAATTATTTAATCACTCAGCGTTCGGTACTTTGATTTGGCAAGGACGAAAAGACTGACGATGTAGAGGCGAGGGCCCATATTGTTGCAAAGCCAGCAAATGTCGCTGGCTACCATAACCCTTGTTACACTCCAGGTTGTACATAGGGTATTTTAATGCTAGACGCATTACCAGTTCGTCACGCCAAACCTTAGCAACAATACTAGCAGAGGCAATAGCGAGCGATCGCTCGTCCCCCTTAATTATTGTTTGTTGCGGCAATAGCAAGTCTTCGATTAACTGATTACCATCAACCAGGCAGAGTGCAGGCTGTACCTTTAACTTCAGCACAGCCCGCTTCATTGCTAATAGCGTCGCTTGCAAAATATTTATCTTGTCAATTTCGGCAGTAGAAGCAAACCCAATTTTCCAGTCTATAGCCAGCCCACAAATCTGCTGCGCTAGCTGAGTTCTACGAGAACTAGATAACTTTTTACTATCTTTGATTTTAGCTGCCATCAGTATTGGCAAAGCATGATCTGGTAGGATCACTGCTGCCGCCACCACAGGGCCAAATAGAGCGCCTCGCCCTACTTCATCCACACCTGCAACCAATCCTGGAATTCCTGACAAGGTAGAAAACTCCAGCCAATTGGATTGTTCCAAGGGCGTTGGCGACGTTTCTACCATAAAGCAAACTAATTATCCTCGATCGCTGAGGAACGACGACGGCGGCGACGGCTAGCAGTGGCGGCGCTGTTGGCATCACTTTCATCTTCGTTGGCCGAAGCTTTCGCAGACAAGCTATCCGTTGGGTTAGCAGTCAACTCAGATGGTTCAGTTGTCTCTTCTATCACAGGTTTTTGTTCTGGCTCAATAACTTTTGGTATTGGTATCTTGCTTGGAATTATTTCAGGTGTTGCTTTTTGGACAATAATTGATTCTGAGGTTGATTCAGTTGGAGTTGTTGGCTGTTGACCAGGTTGAATCACGTTAATAATCACAGACTTGGTATTTTTAACCTCTTGCTCTAACTTCACCAAGGGAGATATTCCCATCAAAGCAAAGATATCCTGTTCCTGGAGGCTCATTTCTACAGTTCTAATCTCCGGTGGTTCTACCACTGGTTTCACTGGGTCTGCCTTGATAATTTTAGCGCGTTCTACAGTCCGATCTATAGTGCGGTCTATAGTCCGATCTACTATAGTACGCTCTACTCTTTCACTCCAACCTGGTTTACCAAGGGTGGGTGAGGGAATCTCTGGTGCAACTCCTAGTTCTGGTTCAATATCAAGGTCTAAGTCTGGCTCGTTGACAAAAGCTAGTGGATTGGCTACAACCCGATCTTCATCTTTCCCGTTTAACCCATTGATGGCAATTCGACTGCGGCGAGTGCGGGTACGACGCTTATTATCATTAAGGTCTTGATAACTAGGATGATTGATCAGATTTAGGTTACTCAATTCTGAGTCGCCCTCAAATGCTTCCCCAAATCCATCATAGTTTTCCCCTCGTGGTTCTGGGATGCGGGCAGATGGCTGACGTGGTTCTCGGTGAGGCAGGGATACAAAACGCTCACGCTCACGCTCTGGTGTTTCTGCTGGTATTGGTAATCGGTTTTCGATTTCTCCAGGCAGACGCACAATATGTCCTAAACCGCCACAAGTGGGACAAGTTTCACCAAACAATTCGTAAATGTTTTGACCTTGGCGTTTGCGGGTCAGTTCTACTAAACCCAGTTCGGTTAATTGGGCAATCTGCGGACGAGCTTTGTCTGCTTTGAGTGCTTTATTAAAGTGTTCGAGAACTTGTAGTTGATCGCGTCGTGATTCCATATCAATAAAATCAACGACGATCACCCCGGCGATATTCCGCAGACGCAACTGGCGAGCAATTTCTGTTGCAGATTCGCAGTTTGTCCACAAAACTGTTTCTCTAGCTGTTGCCGATCGCGTGAAGGAACCTGAGTTAACATCAATTACGGTTAATGCCTCTGTCGGCTCAATAATAATGTAGCCTCCAGAAGGCAGGTCTACTCTCGGTTTGAGGGCTTCTCGAATGGCGGCACTGATGCGGAAATACTCTAAAATTGGGGAGCGATCGCGGTGATGGTCAATCAACAATCCCTGCGGTGTTTGACCTCCGCTCCAGTTCTGCAAGTACTGCTTCACGCGCTTCAAACCAGTACTGGAATCTACGACAATCCGATTTACATCCGCGCCGTACATATCCCGCAATACGCGCTGAATGAAATCATCGTCCCGGTTGAGTAGTGCTGGGGCACGGGTGGAATGCGCTTCCTGTTGGATAGCTTCCCATTGCTTTTGCAGCAACTCCAAATCTTCCATAATCGCTTCTTCGGGTTTGCCTTCTGCTTCTGTACGCACAAGCAAACCCATTCCCGACGGTTTGACCAAAATCGCTAGTGCCCGCAAGCGGTTGCGCTCACTTTCACTTTTAATCCGTCGGGATAAATTTACGCCTCTACCATAAGGCATCAGTACTACGTAGCGTCCGGGTAAAGTTATATTACCCGTAAGCCGGGGCCCTTTTGTTCCCGTTGGCTCTTTCATTACTTGCACCAAAACTTTCTGCTGTGGTGCTAGTAATTCTGTAATTGCTGCTGCGGTACGCTTTAGCTTTAATGGCCCTAAGTCGGTGACGTGAATAAAACCGTTGCGATCTGGGTCGCCAATATTGACAAAAGCCGCATCTATCCCAGGCAATACATTTTCTACTACCCCTAAGTAGATATCACCTATTTGGTGATGACCTGTAGCAACAACTAGTTCCTGTATTTGATCTTCAGAAAAGACAGCAGCAATTTGGTGCTGCTCCGCGATGATAATTTGTTTTGGCATTCAATTCCCTCAAAAATTGGCAGCACCAATAGGTCTGGAGGTTTGTATACCTTTGTTGCCCCTGCAAACCTCAAAAGGCGCTACTGATAATAAAAATCGCAAACCTGGTCTTCTAAGTTAAATAGCTATTGGCGCTCTTAAGAGCATTTTCACGGCGGATTATTCCAGAACTGCTGCATGTTTAAGCAATTAAATCAACCGTCTGTGGTTGATTTGTGATGCAATACTCTCAATAAAAAGAGTTCTGAGTTGAAAGTTCTGAATCCTGAGTGAGTTTTTAACTCAGGAAGCTTCATTTGAGAGTAACCTACTGAAGTCGTTAAGAAAAAGAAACTATTTCTATTTTCCATTCCCCGGATTTATCCTTAGGGTTATACTCAGCAACGCCAGCTGCTACCCTACTTCAAGCCGCGCTTTGCGCGTCTCGTGAACATCTGCAAATTCGGTCTAACCGACGGCAGTTGTTTACCCTACGGCAACACCAAGGGCGAACAACTCTAGAAAAGTAGCTCACTAGCTCTTTGGCACTACTGTGGATTAAACATTCAGCAGTTGTTTAAAAAGCATGGATTTAGAGAAGCTAACCGAGCCTGCTGTTAGTTACTGATTCACAAGGTAGCTATAGAGAGAGTGTGTATTCTTTAACAAACTTTGGGGGTTTAAGTCCCCTGCCTCTACAGGCAGCCCGTTTTGGGTCGGGGTCTAAATCCCCGTCACAAAACGTAATTGCGAATTGCGAATTGCGAATTGCGAATTGGTTTAATCTGCCTCAGTTTGTCTGGGATAAAATCCTAGAATTTGCACTCTAATATCTTTGCTTTCGCCCCCTGAACACCAGGGTAGTGAACCAGCTAAATTCAATGCAGCGCCACAAATATTTCTCTTCAACCCATTCTAACGCAACCTTGCTAAAAATCAATTCCAACGATATAGCCACGTTAGGACAACTACTAGCAAGCTGCCCTACGGGGATTATACCCCTAAAATTAGCCGATTGCGGTGGATGTGCAGGAGTTGGAATTCTCCACTAGCCACCATCCCTAGCATAAACAGGATTTGTTCCGGACGCAATAGAAAACCATCTTGGCGATAGCTACCTACATAACGGATAACAGATATAGATTCTGCAATGCCTTTGTGGGTTTCTACTAATTCCAGTTCAAATAAGCGATCGCGCAGATTTATGAACTGGCTCTTGCCTGACTTTGTTGTATGCTCGTACCACAGTTGGTCTTTTGCTTTGATGGTATCAATCCATTCTTGCCATTGTATAGGTGTTACTTCTTCGAGTGCTGCTACGGTAATTAAATATTCTGCTGTTTCTAGCAGTTGAGTCGCTGCCGGAGTTTTTAAATCTATCTGCTCCACATCATATATAGGTATGTCTGTGGGCATTTCCCGAACCAACTGTTCTCGAAAAGTATCGAGTGCCACTGGTACAGTTAACTCAAAATCCGCAATTTCACCACTACTAGTAGCTCCTAGAGCCAAAGCAGTTGCTACAGAAATTCGCGGCATTGGATGAAATCCACCAGTGAAAGCGATTGGTAAGCCTGCTCGCCGCACAACTCGGTCAAACAGACGGATTAAATCTAGGTGGCTTACCAAAGCCATATTACCCTGTTTCCCAAACCAAACTCGCAGTCTTTGTACCTTAGTTGTGTTCGGGACAAACTCGCCAGCGAACTTCGGAATAGCTGGTGATTCAATCACAACGTTATGGCCAAAGTCGGTTCCACATACGCCACAGTGAGAACAACCTTCAAAAGAGCAGTCGGGTACAATTGCAGCTTCTAAGGCGCGTTGCAAATCTTCTTTGAGCCACTTTTTATCAATTCCGGTATCAATATGATCCCAAGGTAGGGGAGTATCGAGGGAGTGGGGAGAGACGAGATTAATCGCGTCTGTACTTGGGAACGCGATTAATGGCGTCTGTGGGGCATTTTCCGCATCTTTCGATCTAGTTTGATCTTGTGCGTGAAACAAATTCCATTCGCCATTTTCTACTTGGCGGTATTTCCAATCTAGATCGGCTTGAGCGATCGCATCTCCCCAAGCGCTAAAAGCCTGATCTAAATTTTCATACCAGGAATCCATACCTGCACCCAATTCCCAGGCACGCCGGACTACTTTGCCCAAATTGCGATCGCCTCGTCCCACAAAATCTTCCATTGCCGAAATGCGAACATCGGTAAAATTTACCTTCACTCCCTTTATTCGGCGGAATTCTTGCCGCAACAGGTTTTGTTTGCGCTTAAATTCAGTTGTAGAAACTGAGTGCCATTGGAATGGCGTATGGGGCTTCGGCGTAAAGTTAGAAATTGTCAAGTTAAAGTTTAGGGGTTTTCTGCCCTTGCCCCGACATTCTCGCTGTAGCCAGCTTACTGTTTCGGCAATGCCCAGAACATCAGCATCCGTCTCACCCGGCAAGCCAATCATAAAATACAACTTGATTTTATCCCAGCCTTGCTCCCAAGCCGTTTTCACTCCCCGCAACAATTCTTCATTAGTCAAACCCTTATTCACAATGTCTCGCATTCGCTGAGTTCCAGCTTCTGGAGCAAAAGTCAGTCCACCTTGGCGCGTACCTCCAAGGATATTGGCAATATTTTCATCAAATCTGTCTACCCGTTGGCTTGGTAGGGTCAGAGAAATGTTTTCATTTTTTAAGCGATTTTTGATTTCCATCCCCACTGCTGGTAGGGACAAATAATCAGAACAACTCAGAGATAGTAAAGAAAACTCATTGTAACCAGTTGCCCGCATTCCCTGTTCAATTGCTTCTACAACCTGATCGGGTTCCACATCCCGTGCTGGTCGAGTTAGCATTCCTGGTTGACAGAAGCGACAGCCACGAGTGCAACCCCGCCTAATCTCAATAGTCAAGCGGTCATGCACCGTTTCCACGTATGGAACTAACCCAATGGAATATGCTGGTATGGGAGTTGCAACCCGTCGCAAAATTCGTTTTGGCACGTCTAGGCGACGAGGATGAACCGAGCCATCCTCCGCCATGTCGTAAAACTGAGGGACATATACACCTGGTATCTGTGCTAAGTCCACTAACAGATGTTCCCGACTCAATCCTGCTTGTTTGCCGAATTCCAACACCAAACCAATTTCTGGCAGCAGTTCTTCTCCATCTCCAAGGGCGATAAAGTCGAAAAAGTCAGCGTAAGGTTCGGGATTGGATGTTGCTGTTTGCCCACCAGCAAAAATCAACGGAAACTGGGACTGGAGATTCGTAAATTCTCCCCCTGCTTCTCCTGCTTTTTGGCGTTCTCGCCACGTCAAGGGAATTCCAGCCAAATCCAACATTTCTAGGATATTAGTTGCACCCAGTTCGTAACTGAGGCTAAAGCCTAAAATGTCGAATTCTGTCAGCGATCGCTTTGACTCTACAGCAAATAACGGCGTATTAGTTTCGCGTAGTTTGGCTGCGAGGTCTTTTCCTGGGAGGTAGGCGCGATCGCACAATTGACGCGGTTGGGCATTCAAAATGTTATAGAGAATGATGTGCCCTAAATTGGATGCACCGACTTCATATACTTCTGGATAAGTTAATACCCAGCGTATTTCTGCCGTATCCCAAGCTTTGTGTACTGCTAAACGCTCATTACCCAGGTAACGCCCTGGTTTTAAAATATCCGATGTTATTAATTTTTCAACTGCAACAGCCACTGTGCTATCTTCTAGCTACCTTAATTACAGCTACTCAAACCCAACCTTAGCATTGAATTAGGTCTTCTAACATAGTTTATCGTTGCAACTTATAACTCCTTTACATAAAGTCCACTTCTTACGCGAACCTTTGTGCTTTTACATAAAGTTATGTTGCAGCCAACTCAACTTCACCATCCAATATTTCAAACACTCTATCGAGTTGCGTGAGTTCAAAAATAATTCTAATTGACGGAGCAACAGCGCAAAGTTGGAAACCCCTTCCTAAACTAAGAGCCAGTTTGTGTATAGATAACAATGCCATCAACCCCGCGCTGTCTAACGATTCTACTGCTGCTAGGTCTACTACCAAGATGGAAATACCATTTTGTGCTAGCGCTGTGGTCATATCTCGTTCAAATTCCAAGGCGTTTGTAGCATTCAAAAAGCCTTGGGGGCGAATAACTGCAATCTTCGGATAGTTAAGTACTGCCTGCATAGTTATATCCTATTGAGAATTGTTGAAGCGTCAACCTAAGAATCATTTGAACATAAACTCTATTTTGTTGCATCGACCATATGTCTTAGTTCTCTTTGCTGAATCTTTATTGCTTTAGTATCTCTCTTTAAAGATTGTCATAATTCCAGTTTAAAATGTGCTTATATATACTTTTTTTTTATGCTAGTTCAAAAACAATCAACTATAGACAGCCCTAGAAATGACAAATCATCGGTAAGTATGCTGAGAAAACTTGCTTAGTCTATAACTAAAGCTAATTTAGCCAAGTCTTAACGGTAAGTTAAATTCCTCACTATAGCATTGCTGATGGCATCCGACATCCTCATAGCGAATTATTTATTTAACTAATTAAAATGTGATCTATATGACTATTAGATTAGTTCGGGATCACTATTTATACTTAAATAAATCTGGAATAATTTAGTATTATATAAAGCTGGTTCATTACTTATGAAAACTAAGTACGCTATTCGTAAATTAGTAGAAAAGGCTCTTGACATTAAAAAATTAACTCCTGAGATAGAAAATGAAATTAACTCAGAATTGACGGAATTGGGTTACATTTCTGACGTTGACTACGAAGCTCTGGAGTTATTAATGGCAGAGATGGATGCTGGTAGAATTCAATTAGTTCCTAACTTGGGATATTCCTAATTGCTTAGGCATAGAGGTTTATTGCCTATATCAAGTGAATTTGATTATGGCTAAAGGAATCAAAATTTCAAGTAGGTAAAACAAGTTTTAGTAAGAGGATGTTTCAAAAGTATTTTTATTAACATCAAAGCCTCAGAAATCTAACCCCCCATTCCCCATTCTCTTGTAGGGAATGGGAAGTGGGGAGTGGGGGGAAGCAGGGAAAAAATAACTAATACCCAATGCTCTAAGGGAGCATCTCAGTTTTGCAAATACACCAGATTCTTGCTCCCTCTCCTTACCAAGGAGAGGGTTGGGGTGAGGTTTTACAAGGCTTTTTACGAAAGTGAGATGCTCCCATGCTCTAATCCCTATTGGTATGCTTGCCAAAGTTGGTGAATAAACTGATTGAGTTGCTGTTTAGTAGCTGAGTCAGGTTCCGTTTTTGGTTCTTTTGCTAAAACTTGGCTCAAGAATGTAATTACTTCTGTGTCTAATGCTGGCCGAAATAAATTGGCAGGCCAAAGCAAGTCAGACGAATCACGCAAATCGGTAATTAGCGGCGATTCTTGAATAAAAGTAACCATTAATAAAGGACGCACCCAGCACAACTGGCGGGAAACTACAAATTGAATGACTTCTGCATACAGATTCCTGTCGCCATGCTCTAAAGACACAATTTGTCCTGGTTGAAGAAAATCTAGGCTAATGTCCATCATTATGAAGTTTGGGCGGGGGCAAGGATTATTTTGCAATTTCCTTAATTTTAAAAGTGAGAATGCGCTATTTTTAAAGGAAGCTTCTGTAACATTAGGGTAGCACCTCACGGTAAGCGTGTCTTAAGACATGTGCCTTACAAGTGGCTACGCCAAACTAATACGACCAGTCTCTGGCAGCAGAGGGTTTTCTTAGCATAGTATCTGGACAGAAATACTATAGAATAAGTAAATAACTGTTAAGCGATCGCTACACAGACACTTTGTAGTAGTGAATCAACAAGAAAAGAGCAAAGAGCCGTGTCAGTTGAAACTATTCAAAAGCCTTCCACAACCCGTAAGTTAGCGCCTCGGTATCGCGTTTTGCTCCATAACGACGACTACAACTCTATGGAGCATGTTGTGCAGTCGTTAATAGCCACTGTACCGAGCCTTACCCAACCCCAGGCTGTTAGCATCATGATGGAAGCCCATACTAACGGGCTAGCTTTAGTCATTACTTGCGCTCTGGAACACGCTGAGTTCTATTGCGAAACCTTGATAAGTCACGGTTTAAGTAGCACAATTGAACCTGATGAATAGTTATTGGTCATTTGTCATTGGTCATTTGTCGAAATTTAAAGTATTGACTGGTGATTGGTGACTTACTTGGTATGAAAAAAAACTTTGTCCGTTTAGCTGAACGCCCTGCCCCTATTAGGCTGGGTGCTTTTATTTTGACTTTAGGGCTGCTATGGTTGCCATTGGCTACACCAATATACTTACTAGTGCATGATTCAAACTTAGAAAGTATATTGACATTGGTCTTGTTATATGGAATATTTATTTTTCTACTGAGATTATGGGGCAAATATGTCTACCACCAGCCCCAAATTCTGCGGCATTATGGCTTAGAATTCACGCGACAAAACGGTGTGGATTTACTGCGTGGCTTGGCTATGGGCATAATTAATATTCTGATACTTTTTGGGGTAGAAAGTTTGTTGGGTTGGTTGGTGTGGCAGCAACCAAAAGTTTTTTTGCTGAAAGTTATTTTAGAGGGTTTACTTGTTGGCTTAGGCATCGGATTTGCTGAGGAATTGTTATTCCGAGGCTGGTTGCTAGATGAATTACAACGGGACTACAGTCCGCGTGTGGCACTGTGGACAGATGCAATTGCCTTTGCTACATTGCACTTTATTAAACCCTTGGAGGCAATTATTCATACACTGCCGCAATTTCCAGCTTTAGTATTGCTGGGATTAACGCAAGTATGGGGAAAGCGTTGGCGACGGGGACGCTTGGGTTTACCAATTGGTTTGCATGGTGGTTTAGTATGGGGCTACTACATTATTAATGTTGGGGAATTAGTGAAATATTCTGGTGAAGTTCCTGATTGGGTAACTGGTGTGAATAATAATCCCCTGCAAGGAGTGATGGGGGTGTTGTTAATGAGTGTACTAGCTTTGTGGATACGAGGGCGGAGTCTTAAAAATTAAAAATTGGTAATGAACTTGTAAAAAAATAAAATATCGACTAAAAAGAAGCTACATTAATATTCCATTTAGCCAAGAAGCTTTTAGAGATTCAACATCAAACAAATATTTATGGTTAAAAATAATGGATTGTAGTCGTCTGGAATATATAAAAAACGTCAATGATGATGGTGATGTTTGGGCGTATGAAGGTTATCTTATTGGATCTTACTTTCGGTTGAACTTTAAAAAGAATGAGGCTAGAGGTGTAGATAATCACGCCTTTAACTTACCAAAAGGATCTGTTATCATCCTGTCTCAAAAACGACCTGAGTCCGAGCGATACTTGACGCACGTAGTTGAACTGGTTAATGAGGGAAGTGAAGATAAACCTCAATGGAAAACAGATACATGGGGTATTTTCCGATGGGTTAAGGTTCATTGGATTGCTGATTTTACCAATCCCAGCCGTATTCCTCTTGATAAGAAGGAAATGAGAGCCGAGTGGGGTTTGTTTGACACTAAAGCTAAATTGTTGTCTAGTCCAAGGTTGATGTCTCAGTGGGGTAGTATCTATAAATTAAGAGAGCATTTAGGAGAAGTCTTTAATTAAACGATGACGCAATTTAATACCATTAAACAGCAGCGATCGCAAAAAATATTAGAACTATTTGCGATCGCACCTACACCACATTTTTGACTGAGATAATTCCTTCACCACACCACTGAATCAGTAGCCATCTGTCAGAATCTTTATCCAGTGCTGGCTTGAGACGGAAATTAAAAACCTCTTGCCATACCTCTACTCCATACTGGGATACAAAATCTGCCTCCAGTTCTTTGAACTGTTCCCATTGCCGATTTGCGATCGCAGTCAACATGGGAATGATTGCAGTGATTGAAACTTGTGCGGCGATGGTTGTCATTCTGGGTAGTCCTCAAAAATACAAATAATCGGCATCGGTGGTTTTTTAGTGTTGATGATTTTAACCAACCGTTTACCCTTGCTTCTGGCAAGCGCAAAACAGGCTAACTCTGTTTCTGCTGCTGACCAATCTCTTGGATCTGTTACCGGGTCAAACTCCTCTTCATCTGAGCTGTTTGATTGGCTTTCGTCGCTCATGATTTGATTCGTTAATAGGGACTGGACTAGGTACAGTTCGGCTCACAAATTTTCACCTGCTTAAACTGCAAGCATTAACAGATAGTAAAATCTTAAGTAATGGACATGATATTGTAAAGCAACACACTGCGGCGAAATAATTATAATTTTAAGGAGATTACTTGATGCCAAACTCATGCCATGTTTACCTATTACAAAATGGGCAACATCAAGTACTAACGATTCCTGATGAATTTGCTCTATCCAGCACAGAAGTTTTGTTACGCAAAGAAGGTAATCGATTAATCATTGAACCCATTTCTTCCGGTTCTCTACTTTCACTGCTTACAACTTTGGAAGATATTACAGAAAACTTTCCTAACATAGATGAAGGGTTACTGCCACTCGATGATATTGTGCTTTAATTCTGCCCAATGACCTATCAATACCTGCTAGACACCAACATCATTTCAGATTTGGTAAGACATCCTCAAGGTTTGGTGTTTCAACGCCTCACAGCCGTAGATGAAAACTGCATTTGTACCAGCATTATTGTAGTGTGCGAACTGCGATTTGGTGCAGCTAAAAGCGGCTCTCTCCGTCTTCTTCAACAACTAGAAAGCATCCTTGAAGTGTTGCCTATTTTGTCGCTGTCGCCTCCTGTGGATCAGCACTATGCGGTAATTCGTACACATCTGGAGCAAACAGGAAGACCCATCAGCCCCAATGACTTACTGATTGCTGCCCATGCCCTAGCCCTTAGCCTGACTCTTGTTACAGCAAATGTCCGTGAATTTGGGCGCGTACCGGGTCTAAGCGTAGAAAATTGGCTACTTTGAGGGCATAGATTGGGGTAGTCTAGTATTTAGCAGATAACATCAATATATTCATCGCAGTTTGTATAAATTAACCCCTATTCAAAACGCAGCCTCCACAACTGTACCCACCAAACACGCTTTAGCCAAATTAACGCCGCTCAAATTCGCACCTTCTAACTCTGCACAGAGTAAATTCGCTCCCGTCAAATTTGCCCCCGCCAAATTCGCCCCCCGCAAGTCAGCTTCTTCAAGATTTGCTTCACTTAACAACGTCCCTTGCAAGTCAGCGCGACTCAAATCTGCACCTTTGAGATTTGCCCCAGTCAGGTTTGCACCACGCAAGTCAGCACCCCGCAAATCAACGCCTTGCAAGTTGACGTTCATTAAATTTGCACCACTCAAGAAAGCACCCACCAATGATACATCACTGAGTCTTGCTCCCATCAAGTTAGCGCCACGCAAATTGCTACCCCGCAAATCAGCACCCGTTAAATCCGCTTGCATCAGGTTTGCTCCCATTAGGTTTGCCCGCAAGTCAGTTTCTTGGAGGTTAGCCCCCATCAAATTCGCTCCCTCCAAATGCCCACCTTCGAGTTTGGAAGCAGCGAAATTTGTACCAACAAGGTTAGCGCCAGCAAGATTAATCCGGCTTAAATCCAGTCGGGAGAGTTCCTCGTCTTCTAAATTTGCCCCTGGAAGTTGTTTGAGTTTTCCTAATTTAATGGCTTCAATATTCATGTAAAGTAACTACCAATCTGCTCACTTATCTTGCTTTGGCTATCCCATTGGGAATCAAGTATCCAGATGCCGGCGCTGACTTTGGGTGTCATTATCGGCAAGTTGAGTCCCTGTTGTAAACCCATAACTAACAAAGCTAGGGTATCTACAAGTTTAGGGTCAAAGCGGGTAGATTGTTGCTCTTTGCACTCATCTAAAGCTTGAGTAAATATCTGTTCCCGGCTTAGATTTGACAATTTTCGCTCATTGAGTCGCCACTGAAAGTCTGCCAATAATGCCAAAATTCTCGATTCTAAGGGAATTTCATCTCCAGCTAAAGCTGCTGGTTCCCCTGTGCCATTCCACCACTCGGTTTGGTGAGTAATAATTTGGGCAACTGCTCGTAATCTTGGCATGGTTCGTAATACTTGCGCCCCCGGTACTAAGGGACAAGTTAAGGGAGAACTGGGGGCATCTTCTTGGTAGCGTGTGGATATACCGCCACTGAGTACGCTTTCTGCTTTCTGTAACGGATCTATGCGATGCAACAAAGCCGCTAGCCGTAATCTCTTAATCTGCCATGCGGGAAGATCCAAAAGCTGGCCTATCGCTTCAGCAAGAACTACTACTTCCGCAGCTGCCATTGGATTGTTGACATCTGCCATATCCATCAGTTGTGCCATTCGCAAAAAGGCTTGGATTTCGTTAGAAACCAAGTTGCGATCTAGGGTTTGTTTCTGAAGCGCTGTGGGGATGGATAAATTATCTTGCCCAGTCTGGAGGTAATCTACTACACGGGAGACAACTGCACCTAAATTTTGGGATCTGTCCATTGACGGTACAATTTGTTCTTTATCGGCTGTGAGTTTATCCGCCAGTTCTGGGTTGTATTTTTTGATGTGAGCGATCGCTATTTCTGCTGTCTCTTGCACTAACTCTGGCTCAAATGTCCACAAGCCATAGAATTTACGCTCTAAGTCTGATGTCGGTACTCCAGTACTGCCTAGAATTTACGCTCTAAGTCTGATGTCGGTACTCCAGTACTGCCATAATTAGCCTCTGATAACTCTTGACAAATTACCATTGCTGTGTAATTAGGCGATAAAATAATTAAGTGCCACTCCTGAGCTACTGGATCGACTGAATCTAATGCCACTAAGTCTACATTAGGTAAAAGGCTTGTAGGATGTTCAGCAAAGCCAGATTCAGAGGCGGACATGATGGCAATTTGGCGGCTGCGCTGGGCGATATCTGCATATCGCCCTGCTTCTTGTAGATACCATTTCCCCTGTTGGAAGGCTGTGATCACTAGGGGTGTACCGTCGTCGGTTAAGATATGGTCTTCTAGAGCATGGCACAGGGCAACTAAGGTATTTTTGTAGTAAACACCAAATCGAATTGGCCTGGTGGTGTGGCGATGGGCTGATTCTAGCTTTTGTAGGATTGAACCTTGTAGCATGGCTTTGGATTTTGTGAAAACGAACCGCAGAGGCGCAGAGGGCGCAGAGGAAGAGAGGGGGAGAAATTAGGATATGGCTGCTAACTGTTTCTCTTTTGTCTCTATTGGTGCAGAAAGTGCTGCTTCTAAGTCGGCACAACCCAGCTTTTCTTCTAAAATTTTCATGACTTCGCGTCCGAAATCGTTAGGGTTTTGTTGCCAAGCTTGCAAGCAGACTTCTCCAAAGAATGAACCAAGAGGTTCGGGATTCCAGAGGAGTTTTTTGGCTGTCCACGGCATCAAGCTCATTGGATCATACCCTGGTTTGAGGATGCCTTCTTTGAAAGCGTATTCTTCTAAATGGGTATGGGGTTGCAATCCTATAAAGAAAATGGCAGGTTCGACTTTATCAGCACCAAAAATCCGTTCTAGTTCGCGGTGGTAGGCGATGGTTTGGCGGATGGTTTCGGGACGTTCGTCAATGACGTTAAAGGAGTAGTTGACGGAAACTAAATCGTTAAAACCAGCTGCTTTTAAATCGCGGCAGTTTTGCAAGACGGTTCGCAGGTTGTACCCCATCCGCATTTTCCGCACAAGTTCTTGAGAACCACTGGTAATCCCGATTTCAAAATAGTTCATCCCGGTTTTCGCCATCAAGTCGCACAACTCTGGTGTTAAATTGTCGGCTCTGATATATGCTGCCCAGTGGATGTCTGTCATACCAGAATCGACGATTTTTTGCAAGAGTTCTACGGCATCGTCGATAAATTTTCTGGCTGGGATGAATTGGGCATCGGTAAACCAGAAGTTGCGAATGCCGCGATCGTATAATTGGCGCATCTCAGCAACTACTTCATCTGCTGGGTTGATGCGGACTTGTTTACCTTCAACGACAGTGTAGACGCAATAGCAACAGTTGTGAGGACAACCACGCTTAGTTTGTACACCTATATAAAAGTCTTCTTCTTGCAGGTAAAAGTTAAATTCCGGCCAGATGCTTTCGATATAGTCGTAGTTACAAGCTGTTTTTTCTAGTGGAGTGGGTTGTTCGTGAATTAGCCGTTCCCGTGGTTGAGTTTCTCCCGCTACATAACAGCGTTCATCTCGAAAATCTTTGCCACCTAAAAGTTTTTCTAGGAGGGTTTCCCCTTCACCCACAGAAATAATTGTCCCTTGGGGTAAGCTTTTACCCAACTGCTCATAAAATACACTAACTGCACCACCACCAACAACTACACGAGCATCAGAATTATATTTTTGGGCACGCTTTAAACCGCGTTTGATTAAACCCTGGTTTTGCCATAACTCTACATAGTAAGCGATGAAGATTCGTAAACCGCCGAATCCACCGCGTAGTTTTAATAGAGGATTCTTAGCGTAGTAAAATTCAAAAGCGTTTTGTAGTGGGTTCCCACCGCGTCCACCAACTGGGGCATAAATTTGAATATCACGCCACGAAAATACTAGCAGTGTCGGTTTAAATTCATCGATACAGCTATCCAGAGCAGAACTGTAGTCTAAAGGTGGCACTGTTCCCAAATCAAAAATTCGCTGTTCGATATCAGGAAACTGTTTATGGACGTGATCGCTCAGGTAGACAACCCCAATGGGAAAGATAGGGTTACAAGGAAGGCGAACGTAAAGAATTCGATTTTCCATCATGGGTGTTTTGACTTCCATCTTGCCAATCTTTGGGGAAAGCGAGATAAATTCCAGTTTTAAAGCGTGTTTTTGTTTTGTCTACTCTTAATTTCTGACAATCTTGCTTGACATTGAAGCAAATTATTGATATGCCTGAAACTTGTGTTCACAGATGTAAAAATCAATAAAATTGCTTTCTATAGCAAACGCATGGCATCAAGAGAGGTTTTATGAAGAAATTTTTCATATAGCTTTACGATAACATTGAGTTTATTCATTAAGCGATGATCCCAGGCTTTTAATCGTTGGATAGATGAAACACAAAAATACACTCCTGAACTAGGCTCAAGCTAAGGGGATCTTCACCATACCTATTCTGTAATTATCTCCCCTCAAGAAGTTAAAGGTTTTTTGCCAGAGATTAAAAACTTAAAGATGTTTACATAATGTAAAATTTTAGAAAGAGCATAAATATTTACAAAATTTTTATAACCTCCGATATATCTTTAGGTAGAAAAAATCTAGAAAGACTTGAGTTGGTATTCGCAGTTACAGCAAGTGGGGATCAGTGGGTGCTAGGCTTGGCTAGTGTAATGTAAAATTGTGGCGTAAAGCTCCTCAGCAGTTATGGCTCAAATATTAGATCCTCTACCACCTGAGCAATCGGGAAAAATTCTCTGCTGCTACATTAATGCCACGAGCAAAATACAGGTAGCTCGCATCTCCAATATTCCCAACTGGTACTTTGAAAGGGTTGTTTTCCCTGGACAACGTTTAGTGTTTGAAGCTCCGCGAAAAGGTCAAATGGAGATTCATACAGGGATGATGGCAAGTGCAATTTTATCCGATAAAATTCCGTGCGATCGCTTAATGCTCGACGAACCCGGCATTTATGAGTTTGATACAGACTTATCAGATGGAAAAGACCCTATTAATACCAGACCTATGGTGCAGCAAATTAATACAAAAATCGGAGATACTACAAAACCTTTACAAATCGTTGGTTTAGCATCGGTTGATTAAAAAAAACAATTTTACTAAAATTTAAGGGTTGCTAATTCAGCAGCCCTTTTTGTTTATTATTTTATGGGGCATTGAGCATTGGGCATTGGGTATTGGGAATTGGGCATTGGGCATTGGGCATTGGGCATTGGGCATTGGGCATCGGGCCTGGTTATTCTCCTTTTCTTCCTTGTCCTCCCCTGCTTCCCCTGCCTCCCCTGCTCCCCCTACTCCCCCATCTCATAGGAATACACGGGATGCGGGAAACTCAGCTTTTCAAAGCTGGGAGGGAAGCGGCACGAGTGACTTTAGTCACCGTGGTTTTTGTCTTTGTGTTATGATGGAGTTGTGAGTAGGAATAACTATCTACGTGTTGAAGCATCCTAGTACGGAGAAATCCCGGCTCCCGTGAAACAACGGTTAGGTTTAAGTCCTAATGGCAGTATGACAAGAAAGAGCGAGTAATGGCAGGTTGTGGAGCGTACCGTATCTTGGCTGAGTGATGGACTCTGAAAGCCCCAAAATGATAAAAGTAGCTAGAAACCTAAGCTGGACTTAGAGTGACTAAGTAGACGGCGTTTGACGGTCGTAACGAGAATTAGACTTTGGGTAATATCCTTAATCTAATTCTGTCAGTAGAATCTCAGTGTCTTTAGACCTGAGAGTGTCAA